>Ga0160443_100180_pt1 | contig 86047 bp, 73 predicted proteins | sample HID1972I_E1MG_FD_108244 | JGI IMG/M metagenome (GOLD analysis project Ga0160443, IMG submission 108244) | Enriched pill bug-associated microbial communities from UW Madison campus, WI, USA - HID1972I_E1 MG | ecosystem: Host-associated > Arthropoda: Insects > Digestive system > Unclassified ... | reverse complement strand
TTCGTTGTCGTCGCCGAAGGAGTCTTGGCTGGACTGTCCTTCGTTGTTACCGCCGTATGACTGTTCTTCGTTGTCGTCGCCGAAGGAGTCTTGGCTGGACTGTCCTTCGTTGTTACCGCCGTACGATTGCTCTTCGTTGCTGTCGCTGTACGACTGTCCTTCGTTGTACTGCTGCTCATCCGATGAGCCGTACCCGGCGTTTTCCTCGGACTGGGCGTTCTCGAAATTGCCGAACTGCTCGTTTGAATCCTGCTCAGACATGATGTCCTCCGTGGGTCGGTCGCTTCTGACGTGATCCACGCTAAGCAAGCGAAAAATGGCCTACAAGGCTTAACCGGAAGCTCTGAGGCATTTGCCATTTCAAGTTAATGCAACGTTCACTGCACCCATGTCAGGGGCAATTTTCAATCACTAAAGGACGGTTAAAGCAATAGGTCCGCGTGCCTTGCCAGCTGATCAGCAGGCAAGGCGAGCGAACCGCCTAATGGACTTATTTGCCCTGCATTGGAATGCGCACGGAACGCTCCGCTGCCACTTCCTCTGCACGTTCGTAGCCTGCATCCACGTGGCGGATGACGCCCATGCCTGGGTCGTTGGTCAACAGCGCCTCGAGCTTGGCTGCTGCCATCTCGGAGCCATCGGCCAGCGATACCTGTCCAGCGTGGATCGAGCGGCCCATGCCTACGCCGCCGCCGTGGTGGATCGAAACCCACGAAGCGCCGGAGCTGGTGGCGGTCAGGGCGTTGAGCAGTGGCCAGTCGGCGACTGCATCCGAGCCGTCCTTCATGGATTCGGTTTCGCGGTACGGCGAAGCTACCGAACCGGAGTCGAGGTGGTCGCGGCCGATCACGATCGGTGCGGACACCTTGCCTTCGGCAACCAGCTTGTTGAAGAGCAGGCCGGCCTTGTGGCGCTCGCCGTAGCCCAACCAGCAGATGCGTGCCGGCAGGCCCTCGAACTCGACCTTCTCAGCGGCTGCATCCAGCCAGCGGTGCAGGTGCTCGTTCTCCGGGAACAGTTCCTTCAGCGCCTCGTCGGTAACGCGGATGTCCTCCGGGTCGCCGGAGAGCGCAACCCAGCGGAATGGGCCCAGGCCCTCGCAGAACAGCGGGCGGATGTAGGCAGGAACGAAGCCCGGGAATTCGAAGGCGCGGTTGTAGCCGCCCTTGCGGGCCTCGTCGCGGATCGAGTTTCCGTAGTCGAAGACCTCTGCGCCGGCATCCTGGAACTCGACCATAGCCTGGACCTGGGCTGCCATTGAAGCCTGGGCCTTCTTGGTGAAGCCGATAGGATCTGCCTTGGCTTCGGCGTCCCACTGTTCCATGGTGTATTCGGTTGGCAGGTAGCTCAGCGGATCGTGGGCCGAAGTCTGGTCGGTGACGATGTCGATGGCGAACTCGCCGGCCTGGTGGCGCTTGAGCAGTGCCGGGAAGATCTCGGCGGCGTTGCCGACGTAGCCCACGGAGAGCGGACGGCCTTCGGCCTTGGCGGCCAATACCTTTTCCAGCGCCTTGTCCAAATCCAGCTCCACCTCGTCCAGGTAGCGCTTGGAAACGCGGCGGCGCAGGCGGGACTCGTCCACGTCGATGATCAGCACCGCACCGCCATTCAACGTGACCGATAGCGGCTGCGCGCCGCCCATGCCGCCGCAACCGCCGGTCAGGGTCAGGGTTCCGGCCAGGGTGCCGTTGAAACGCTTCTTGGCAACTGCCGCAAAGGTCTCGTAGGTGCCCTGCAGGATGCCCTGGGTGCCGATGTAGATCCATGAACCAGCGGTCATCTGGCCGTACATCATCAGGCCTTCGGCCTCCAGCTTGCGGAAGTGCTCCCAGTTGGCCCAGTCGCCGACCAGATTGGAGTTCGCAATAAGGACTCGCGGAGCCCACTTGTTGGTCTTGAAGACGCCGACCGGCTTGCCCGACTGAACGAGCAGGGTTTCATTGTCTTCCAGGTCCTTGAGGGTTTCAACGATGGCATCAAATGCTTCCCAGGAGCGGGCAGCCTTGCCGGTGCCGCCGTACACCACAAGATCCTCGGGGCGCTCTGCCACCTCGGGGTCGAGGTTGTTCATCAGCATGCGCAGTGGGGCTTCGGTGGCCCAGGACTTGGCGGTCAGTTCGGTGCCGCGTGGCGCGCGGACAACTCGTGGTTCGTGGCTCATGAAGATTCCTAACGATGTAATCTAGCTAACTACTTACATCATTGGCCATCGAGCAGCCGCTGAGTACCTCGCAATCACCGGACTTGTCTGGGATTTCAGATCCATGGGTTGAGCGTGGTGCTGCGTGGCGCCGCATCCCACGGCGATCCTGCGCGGCAGGCTGCCGGGAGGGACCGCAGGGCAATCCGGCATCATCATGTTTCGACGCCGTTCTCTCTAGCCAGCCATCGAGGGGCCCGCCGGACGCTTTCCCTGAATTCGCGTGGTGATCAGTGCCGCGGTCGAACGGATCTGCTTGAGCAGCTTGTCCCACTGTTCCTCGGGCACCCGGTCTGCCAGGAAGGTGACTGCCACGGCGGCCACCGGCCAGTTGCCGGCATCCCGGATTTCCACCGCGAGCGAGTGGAAGTCCGGGGTGACATCCCCTCGTTCCACTGCGTAGCCGCGCTGCGAGCACTGCTCCAGCTCGCGGCGCAATTGCGCGTAGCCGGTGATCGAAGAGCGTTCCACGCGATCCGAGAAATTGGCCGCGCTGGGATACAGCGCGCGCACCTGGGATTTGGGCAAGGCCGCCAAGATGGCCCTTCCCGAAGCAGTCAGATGGGAAGGCAAGCGCACCCCTACATCGGTGACCAGCGACGGGCGGCCTTTGGCGCGTTCTTCCACGATGTACAAGACATCGGATCCATGCAGGATTGCCAGGTGCGCGCTCTCGCCGACCTTGTCCACCAGCTGGGCAATGAGCGGTGCGCCAAGCCGGGCCAGCGGTTCCTGCCGGGTGTAGGCGCTGGAAAGCTCAAAAGCCGCGATCCCCAAGCCATAGGACTTGTCCTCCGGATAATGGGTGACAAATCCACGCTCGTTCATGACCGCGAGCAGCTGGTAAACGCTGGAGCGGGGCAAATCGAGCAGGGTGGCAATCATGGCTGCCGGAGTAGGAGCCTTCCTGCTGGCCAGCAGCTGGAGGATCCTCAGGGTGTTATCCGATGCCGGGACCTTGCTACCCATGTGGCCTCCTTGGCACAGTTCGGATCATGTTCTGCGACAAATTCTAGCGCCCGGCCCCGGCCATGAACTCGTTGAGCTCGCTCAGCGTTGGCGGGTTGGCGCCGGTGCGGGCAACGGTCATCCCCGCGCAAGCCGCCGCGATCTGCAATGCCGTCTCCAGCTCGGCGCGATCCAGCGTGCTGCCATCACGCAGGTTCTGGGCCAGCGGGCCATCAACGATTCCATGCAGCAGCCCGGCCATGAACGCATCCCCGGCACCCACGGTGTCAGCGGTGGCCACCGAAAGCGAGGGGACCACGACTTCGCAATTCCGGGTGCGCGCTTCGGCGCCGCGGGCGCCAAAGGTCATCACGGCCAGGGAAGCTCCAAGGTCCAGCAGATGCTCCAGCACGCGGTCGGTATCCCACCCGGGGTACAGCCACATTGAATCCTCGTCGCTGAGCTTGACCACATGGGACAAGGAGCTCAGCTTCTCGATATGGCTGACGGCTTTGGCCCGGTCCCCAACCAGGGCTGGACGCAGGTTCGGGTCGTAGCTGCGCAGCTGGTGGGGCGGCGCGGCGAGGAACAGGTCGATCAGCTTCTGCGCGCTGGGGGAGCGGAAGGCGGCGATGGACCCGGTGTGCAGCAGCGACGCCTCGCTCGCGGCCAGCTTGCCCAAGCTGCAGTTCAACTCGAATTCGTAGCTGGCATTGGCGGACTCATCGAGCACCACGGTGGCCGTGGAGGTGGGCGCTTCCGACTGCGATCCTTCAGCCAGCTCGACTCCCGAGCCCTGCAGGTGATCGGCGATCAGCTGCCCATGCTCATCTGTGCCAAGATCCGTAGTCAGCGTGACCTCATGGCCCAGCCGGCCCAGGCCCACCGCGACATTCAGCGGAGAACCTCCGGGATGGGCCACGGAGTTGACGATGTCCACCAATGCCTCGCCGGCAACCTGAATTGAAACCATGGTTTCGATCCTACGTAACCCGGGCAGAAAATGCTCGCTAGACGTTCAGCCGGTACCCGCGCTTGATCACCGTGCTGATGATTTCCGGCTGGGGCAAGGCCCGGCGCAGCCGGCTCAGCGTCATATCCAACGCGTGCCGCGAGCTGACCTCGGGCAGGGCGGCGCTGAGCTCATCGCGCGAGAGCACGCTGCCGCCGGCCTCGATCAGCGCGCGCACCAGCTCGGCCTGCCCCGGAGTCAGCTCGCAATTCTGGTCCTGGATGGACAGGGTGCGCCCGCGCAGCTGCACCTGGCCATGCACGGTTTGCGCCTGCAAGGTGCCCAGCGAACCCAGATGCTCAACCAGCTGGCCGATCATCGCGCCCATGCGGTGGCGTTCGGGAACCAGCGGGTTGATGCCGGCTTCTTCCAGCGGGGAAGCGGTCACTGGCCCAACGGTGGCCACGGCCACGCGCTCGGCCAAGGAACGCTGCAGGGCGGGGAGCCGATTGCGCGCATTGGCGGCGGCAAATAGCGCGTGCACGCTCGGTGCGCTGGTGAAGGTCACCGCGTCGAAGTGCGCCGCGCACAAGCCCTCCACCAAAGCCGAAATCCCGGTATCGCTGCTGGTGTCCTGCCAGCGGTAGGGCTCGACCTTGATCACCCGCCGCGCCCCGAATTCGCGCATCTGCTGCGGCATCCCATGATCCGAGTCGGCGTGCAGCTGCAGGGCCACAGTGGCTGAAGCAAGCTTGCCCTTGAGCATCTCAAGCAGCGAAGAGCTGCGCCCGTCCTTGGCCACGCCGGCCGGCTCCAGGCCCAGCGCCCGCACCGACCCATGGGCCTTGGACCCGCGCACATAGAGGTCGGACTGGCTGAAGGCGGAGATCAACTCGTCGCCGATCCCGGCCGCCTCGGCGGTATCGAGCCAACGCCGCAGCCCGTAGGCGGTGGTGATCACCACGACCTGCGGCCGGGCCTCGATCAGCTTGTGGGTCTGCGCCAGCAGCTGCTGCTCGTCATCCAGCGGGGCCAGGCGCAGCAGCGGGGTGTGGGTAACCTCAGCGCCACGCCGTTCGAAGGCTTCGATCAATTCGGCTGAACGCCGATCGCTGGTTACGGCGATGCGGAATCCAGCCAAGGGCTTCGCGATATTCATGAGGCTCTCTCCAAGGCAGGTTCGGTACTGGCGGCCGGCACCGCATCGAGCAAGGACTGCGGCAATTGCGCCACCTCGCCGATGACGATCACGGCCGGATTCGAGTGCGCGCGGGCCACCTCGGCCAGGGAGGAGAGCGGCGCATGGCTGGTGCGCTGGATATCGGTGGTGCCCGACTGGACGATGGCGCAGGGCATGTCCTTGGCCATTCCCACCCGCAGCAGCCCCGAGACGGTCTGCTCGATGGTTCCCATGCCCATCAGGATCACGATCGTGCCGCCCAGCTTGGCCAACTGCTCCAGCTGCTGCTCGCCGAGCGGATCGTGCCCGGAGACCACGGTGAACATGGTGTTCACCCCGCGGGCTGTCACCGGAATGCCCGCGGCGGCCGGCACGGTGATGCAGGAGCTCAACCCTGGAATCACGCTGACCGGGATCTTGGCCGCGGTGGCTGCGGCGACTTCCTCAAAGCCGCGGCCGAAAACAAAGGGGTCCCCGCCCTTGAGCCGGACAACCTTGGCACCGGCCTGCGCCGCCTCGATCATCCGCGCTTCGATCTGGCGCTGGGTGAGCTTGTGGTGGCCGGGCAGCTTGCCCGCGTCGATGATGGTGGCCTGCGGCGCCAGGACCGCAAGATGCTCGCTGGGACCGAGCCGATCGGCGAAGACCACCTCGGCCTCGGCCAGGGCGCGCACCCCGCGAAGGGTCATCAGGTCCAAGGCGCCTGGTCCGCCGCCGAGCAAGGTGATCGAGCCGGTGGCAGCGGACGGGGCAGCCCGCAGCACCGGGACCTTGGCCGCGGCGGCCACCTGGTCAAAGCGCTCGGGACGGTGATCGCAAATCACCAGCAGGCCCGCCTGTTCCAGCTGCCCCAGCGCCTGCTGCGCATCCTCGGCAAACAGGAGGCTGCAGCCTTCGGCACTGAAGCGGTCGGCGGTGGTTTTGCTGGCGGATCGGCTGCCTGCGATCAGCACCATGCACTGGGAAAGCTCGAGGTCTATGCCGATCATGATTGCTTCGATCCTTGCTGGATTTTCCTGAATGACATGGGGTGCTCCTTGGAATAAGTGGGTGCTACCCAGCGTAGGGCTCCAGCTTTTCCCGTAGGTATCGCAAATGTTTCAGGTGTAATAAATCGAATAAAGGTTAACCTTCTGGAAATGTTCGAGTCGGCGGGATGAAACACTAGGTCATTAATGTCAGTAGTGTTGCAAGGCACTGGGCCGGCAACCTGCAAAATTCAGTGAGCGAATACGCAGGAGCTTGCCGACCGATGCCTGCAACAGGCACGCTGGGTGCATGGAATCGCTTTTTGATGACAGCGCCTTGGCCCGCGCCGGGGGAATAGTGCGACCCGGGGTGTGGCATCTGCCCGGCTGGCTCAGCCCCGCCGCGCAGGATTGGATCGTTGCACGCTTTTTCCAGTGGGGACACGGACCCGTCCCGCCCCACCGCACGCACATCAATGGCCATCCCATGAGTGTGCAATCGCTGAGTTTGGGCTGGCATTGGAGCCCAAACCGCTATTCAAAAACCGCCGACGACCTCGGCGGCGCACCGGTGGCGCCGATGGAACAATGGCTGGTGCGACTGGGCCAGAACGCCGTGGCCGAAGCCACCGGCGATGCCCAGCGCGCCGCAGCCTATCTTCCCGACGCCGCCATCGTGAATTTCTACGACCACCAGGCCACCATGGGCATGCACCAAGATGCCGACGAGCGCATTAACGCGCCGGTGGTTTCGCTGTCCATCGGCGACTCGGCAACCTTCCGCCTGGGCAACACCGAGAACCGGAACCGGCCATGGCAAGACCTGCGCCTGGCCTCCGGGGACCTGCTCATCTTTGATGGCCCGGCACGCTTTGCCTATCACGGGGTGACCAGGATCCACCCTTCAACGGCCCCTGCCGGGTGCCATCTGGGTGCTGGGCGCATCAACATCACCCTGCGCCAAACCGGGCTGCAGGCCATTTAGGGTTGCCAGCTGGGCTAATGCGCGTTGTCCAGATCGATGGTGGCTTGCAGGGCGTAGTGATCCGAATCGCCGATCGGCAGGCGCTTCAGATCGGCCGAGGCCACTCCGCGCAGCATCATGTGGTCGATCCCGAGCACCGGGAAGGGGGAGCGCGGCCAGGTCATCGCCAGCCCCCAATCGCTGTAGGCCGCCTCGTCCAAGGCATCCAGGACCGGGGCAAAGTGCCGGTCCGTGCTGGTGGCGTTGAAGTCGCCGGCGGCAATGATCTTCGCTGAATCATCGGCCTGGACATAGCTGGCCAGCGAGGCGAGCATGGCATCGCGTTCATGATGTCCGGTAGGCCGGGCCGAAGCGGCATGCACCGCGTACAGCCGCACGTCGCCATGCTCGGTGCTGACATCAACACGCAAGGCGCGATTCCAGCCCAGCCCCAGATCCAGCGGCTGCGCATTCTTCAATGGGTAGGCGCTCCATACACCCACGGTGCTGACCATGTACCGGTAGGGGTGGGTTTCGGACAGCTCCTGGCTGATCTGCTCTTCCTGTCCCTGCCCGATCTCCTGCAGAGTGATGACCTGCGCCCCGGAAGCGGCCAGTTCCCGGGCCGCTTGCAGCCCAGCCGACTCGTGGACATTTTGCGTGGCCACTTCTAGCGAGGCTTGCGGCGCGTACTTTGCATGCGGAATGAAGCTGCTGCCAAAAAGCACCGACCACACCACCACGGGAACCAGCAGTCCGATGAAGCTGGCTCGTCCGCGCACCACCAGGGCGATGACCAGCAATACGGGGATCCCCAAGCCTGCCCAGGGCGCAAGGTTGTCCACGACCAGGCCAAGGCCCAGAAGGTCGGGGACCTGCTGATGGAATACCATCAGCCCTGCCAGCGCTAAGCAAAGCAGGACAAAGAAGACCCTCGCGATAATCAGCGGGGCCGAAAGGCGTTGGTGCGATGCATGAGACATAGGACTTAAACAGTGGCACAAAATACTGTGGGAATCGTAATTTTCTGCTGGAGAAGTGCCCCGGCGATTCGCCATAGTCACTACGATGGAAATAGCGCGCCGAGGATGCCGCGATCATGCACCTGCCTAGAATTGAGAACTGAATGACTGCCTACCTATCCGGCGGAAAACTACTATTGGCGATCCTCGCTCTGGCCATGGGCGGCTTTGGCATCGGCGTTACCGAATTTTCGATGATGGGCCTGCTCCAAGAAGGCGCCCTCGACCTCGATGTCAGCAACTCGCAGATGGGCCTGATGATCAGCGCCTACGCCATCGGCGTGGTGGTCGGCGCTCCGGTGCTCACCGCCATGGCCGCCAAGATCCCGCGCAAGCGCGCGGTGCAGCTGCTGATCCTCTTCTTTACCCTCGCGAACCTTTCCTCGGCGTTCGCGCCCGACTACAACACCATGTTGATTACCCGCTTCCTTGCCGGGTTGCCTCACGGCGCCTACTTCGGATTGGCCGGCGTGCTGGCCGGAAGCCTGGTTCCTGGAACCATGCGCGGCCGCGCCATTGCCTGGGTGATGCTCGGCCTTTCGGTCGCCAACGTCATTGGCGTGCCGCTGGTTACGACGCTGGGACAGCAGGCTGGCTGGCGTTCGATGTTCTACATCGTTGCGTTCATCGGGCTGATTACCGCGGTACTGATCACGCTGTTTATTCCGTGGCGCAAAGCTGAACCAGGTGCCAGCATCCGACGCGAGCTGACGGCGCTGAAAAGCCCGCAGGTTTGGCTGGCCATGGCCACCGGCATCGTGGGCTTCGGCGGCTTCTTTGCGGTGTATTCCTACATCTCGCCAACGCTGACCGAAGAATCGGGACTCAAGATCACCTTGGTACCGATCGCCCTGGCGCTCTACGGGCTGGGCATGGTGGTCGGCTCGCTGATTGGTGGGCGCCTCGCGGACTGGTCGGTCTTTGGCGCCATCAAGCTTTCCAGCGTTCTGATGGCAGCCACCATGCTGGTATTCGCGGCGGTGGCCAGCTGGATCATCCCGACGATGATCATGGTGTTCGTGCTGGGAGCCGTCGGTTCGCTATTGATCCCGAGCCTGCAGACACTGCTCATGGACTCGGCGCCGCACGCCCAGTCGCTGGCTGCTTCGCTGAACCACTCGGCCTTGAATGTCGCTAACGCCTTGGGTGCAGCTTTGGGGGCTGTGGTGATTTCAGCAGGTTTCGGCTACCGCGCCCCATCCATGGTGGGCGCAGGCCTGGCGGTCCTGGGCCTGCTGATCGCCATGATCACCCAGGCGCGAGCCAAGAAGGTTGGCCTGCTCGTGGGCCGCGATGCAATTGCAGCCCACGAGCACACCGTCGTCGACTAGCTGCTAGCCCTGTACGGCGGAGATGTTGAACATCCACACTACGCCGAACTTGTCGCGAAGCTGGCCGAAGGAGTCGCCCCACGGGGCCTTCTCCAACGGCACCTCGATGGTTGCGCCGGCCGTCAGCGCTTCCCACCACTTGGTTAGAACTGCGTTGTCGGCTTCATCGGTGGCATCGCTGCTCAGGGCGACAGCGCCATTGCTGGTGACGGTCATCTCTGGCGTGCTGTCCGAGGCCATCAGGTGGATGCCGCGTTCCAGGAACAGCGATGAGTGCATGATCAGGTCTGCGGTGGCAGGATTGCCGTCGTTCATGCCTTCCTGGAAGGTCATCATCGATAGCTCGCCGCCGAGTGCTGCATTGTAGAATTCCATGGCTTCGCGGGCATCACCGGCGAAGCGAAGGTATGGGGTCAATCCAATGGCCATGGGGTCGCGCCTTTCACTCAAGATTTAGTGGAACCGATCGGCCCCGAATCCATTCTTACCACCGCCGGAGGACAAATAGAATAGTGCGGATGTGATCAGCGTCTCGGATAGTCGATTTGGTATTTTCCCAACTCCTCCGGTAGAGTTTTATCTCGGTTCAGCGGTAGAAATACCGGCGAGACCAGCTCTTTTGGGGGTATGGCGCAGTTGGTAGCGCGTCTGCATGGCATGCAGAAGGTCAGGGGTTCGAATCCCCTTACCTCCACAAAATCGAATAAAAACCTCCCGGTCAGTGACCGGGAGTTTTTTGTTTTCTTCAGAAACTGATCCCTGTGCATCTGGGGCAGGCTGGTTATTGATTTGGATTGCCAGGACTCATGCATTTTCTTTTGGCATGCGGAATCTTCTTGGAGTCCGTCGCTACAGGCAATCTGCCATGCCGTTTGAATATGTAAGTTCTTCACGATGCGGCCAGCAAGAGTACGCGAAAGGTTTCCAGCCGTGGCAGACCGTACCCGGGCGTCTATTGCTACAAACCGTGTCTTGTTCCCTTGTGGGTATTTCATCAGCGCCATCAGGCGGAAATATCCTCGATATCCGGTGGTTTTTCATCGCCGTTGCGCGGACTACTCCCCGTGTCCGGTGGCCGGTTGAGCCATTCTTCGAAAGAGCGCACCCAGTCAGCTTCACTCATGCACTGCGGATAGGGTTTATGCGCAAACCCCGTCGCCGGCGGCGCCGTGGATCGACACACCGTTCCCATTCCGGTGTTGATCAACATGGAATGCGGCCCGTGCTTGATGACAATTTCCTGCCAGCCAGGGGTTTCTTTTGCCTGATTGCACAGCTTGCACCGGCCATCGGAATTAGTCACACACGTATGCCCACCTAAATAGGCCTGGGTGACATGATCAATCTCTTCAATTAATCCATCGCAGAATGGCGTGCGGCAATGCCGGTCGCGCATCTTGATGAACTTCTTCATTTTCTCAGGGAAGATTCGCGCTTTGGAGTCCATCGCGATCAAGTCTTTATCCCCTGGAGCCGTATATAACCTGATTAGTTCAATGGTGGCTTCCATGGTCTCGACAAAGGCGGGGGACCGGGTGGCGGCCATCTCGGCCAGGGTCATATTGTTCAGGATCTCCTGGCCCGCAACTAGTTCACGAGCGTACTGTGGCGCAATGGCGCCATAACCCTCAAGGTTGGCAGGATCCCGGTCGCCGAGGAACAGGGTTTTATCGGTCATGACCAATCCCAGAGTGAAAGTGACCGGTATTTTTGCTTCCGGGTGGGTGCAGAAACTTGCGAAGTAGTCCGCTTCGATCTGCGCCCTCGTGCGGGGATCGCCTTTTGCTTTGAGGCTGCGAGCTTTGGCCTTCATCTCGTTTTTCATCGCTAGTCCGGCGGTGATGGGGATGTTCCCGTTGACGCGCATCATCCCTGTCTCGGCATTCGGCGTGAACTTGATGAAGCGCTGTTCCTCTGCGCTCTTCTGTTCCTTGCACTGCTGATCCGAGGCATAGGCGAGGGTGAAGTCTTTGACCGTGTCACTGATTTTCTTGTTCCCGAGATTCTCAAGCATTTTCGGGTTCTTCGCGTACAGGTCATCAAATTCAGCGCGACGTTCCGCTTTGACGGAGCGCAACGGGGTGAGGATGGCTCGCATTTGATCTTCGGTGAATTCACCACGGCTGTAGGCTGCGGCCAGATGAGGAGTGCTTTCAAAGAGGATCCGGCAGTTCTCCAAGTATGTACCGTAGCCATGGGAGTCGGTACGCCGGGCAAGGGCAATAGCCGCGGCAGCCCCGCGGTTCAGCTGCTTGAGTGCCTTGCTGCGGGAGTTGCTCTCGGCGTTGGTGCGGACCAGATCAATTTCCAGTTGATGTGAGAGAGCTGCCTGATGGTAGCGCAGGGAGGAGATCGTGGATTCGATGTCGGCGATGGCGGTGGCGCACTCGTTTTTGCTGCCGTGTTCTTCAAGCGATGCCAGATCAGTCTCCAACGCTGTGACCACGGCGGTGAATCTGCCGTGGTCCGGTGGGTTGGGCCGGTCCCAGGAAGGGACTATTGTTTCGGACATATTCTAATTTTACGCCGCTGAATCGAAGATGTCCTCGATAATTTGGCTACAGGTGGATAACTTTTAGGACACGGCAATATTGCAGGTCAGAAGTTGATTAGTCGTGTTTCGAGGCAGAGTGGCCGGGGGTGCGAGTCCGTGATTTGGTACGGGGCTAGAGCACTGCGCGGACCGAAGCTTCGAAACTTGCGATGTGGTCGCGAGCCAGGGTGCTGGCAGTTTCAGGGGCTTGATCGAGGACTGCTTTGAGCAGTGCCTGGTGCTCGGCAATATGAGTGTCGATGCTCGGCAGGCGATCGAGGGTGAGGCACCAGATGCGCGTGGCGAGGTTGTCGAGACGGATGAGGGTCTCTTCCAGGTGGTGATTGGCGGCTGCCTGGTAGATCAGGCGGTGCACGGCCAGGTCGTTTTCCATGAGGCTGCGCCGGGTCTCGTCGCCGGTGAGGTGGGAGATGGTGTGGAGAGTCTGCTCGATTTCGGCCCGGACGTGACCGCCACCCAGGGCGGCGGCCCGATCGGCCGCAAGGGGCTCGAGGGCGAGGCGCACTTCGGTAATGGCAGCGAGCTCGGTGATGTCCACGCGCGTGGCGAAGGTTCCCCGGCGCGGGTAGGAGTGGACCAGGTGGTCGACCTCGAGCCGCTTGAGCGCTTCGCGCAGCGGGGTGCGGCCGATGTTGAGCTCTTGGACCAGCTGGGCCTCGTTGATCGGCTCGCCCGGGGCGATATCCATCATGATCAGGCGATCGCGCAGTATCTGGTAGGCGCGATCTGAGAGGGATTCGCTCATGGGGGCTCCTCCTGCGGTGCGTAGCATCAAAGTAATTTTCGCGTACCCATTGACCGGGTTTCGCTTTCTATCATACAGTGAATCGCAGATTGATATATCAGTTGTCGGCAATTCATACATTGCACGCGGTACTGTCGAAGATTGGAGATTCACTGTGGCTGATCTGCTGCCTGAACACCCGGAGTTCCTGTGGGCGAATCCGGACCCCAAGAAGTCCTACGACGTTGTGATCGTCGGCGGTGGCGGCCACGGCCTGGCTACCGCGTACTTCCTCGCGAAAAACCATGGCATCACCAATGTCGCAGTCCTGGAAAAGGGGTGGCTGGCCGGCGGGAACATGGCCCGCAACACCACCATCATCCGCTCGAACTACCTGTGGGACGAATCGGCCGGCATCTACGAGAAGTCGCTGAAGCTCTGGGAGCAGCTGCCCGAGGACCTGGAATACGACTTCCTGTTCTCCCAGCGCGGCGTGATGAACCTGGCCCACACCCTGGGCGATGTGCGCGAATCGGTGCGCCGCGTGGAGGCGAACAAGCTCAACGGCGTGGACGCCGAATGGCTCGACCCTTCCCAGGTCAAGGAAGCCTGCCCGATCATCAACACCAGCGACAACATCCGCTACCCGGTCATGGGCGCCACCTGGCAGCCACGCGCCGGCATCGCCAAGCACGACCATGTGGCCTGGGCCTTCGCCCGCAAGGCCAACGAGATGGGCGTGGACATCATCCAGAACTGCGAAGTCACCGGCTTCATCAAGGACGGCGAGAAGGTCACCGGCGTGAAGACCACGCGCGGGACCATCAACGCCGGCAAGGTCGCACTGGCAGGTGCCGGGCACTCCTCGGTGCTGGCCGAAATGGCCGGATTCGAACTGCCGATCCAGTCCCACCCGCTCCAGGCCCTGGTCTCCGAGCTGTTCGAGCCGGTCCACCCGACGGTGGTCATGTCCAACCACATCCACGTCTACGTCTCCCAGGCCCACAAGGGCGAACTGGTGATGGGCGCCGGGATCGACAGCTACAACGGCTACGGCCAGCGCGGCGCCTTCCACGTGATCGAAGAGCAGATGGCCGCGGCCGTGGAGCTCTTCCCGATCTTTGCCCGGGCGCACGTGCTGCGCACCTGGGGCGGCATCGTGGATACCACCCTGGATGCCTCGCCGATCATCTCCAAGACCCCGATCCAGAACCTGTACGTGAACTGCGGCTGGGGCACCGGCGGGTTCAAGGGCACCCCGGGCGCCGGCTTCACCCTGGCGCACACCATCGCCCACGACGAGGCGCACCCGCTCAATGCCCCATTCAGCCTGGAGCGCTTCGAAACCGGCCACCTGATCGACGAACACGGCGCCGCAGCCGTCGCACACTAGGAGCAGCCATCATGATGCTAATCGACTGCCCGCACTGCGGGTCACGCAACGAAAACGAATTCAGCTACGGCGGCGAAGCCCACGTGGCCTACCCGGAAAATCCGGCGGAACTCACCGACAAGGAATGGTCCCGCTACCTGTTCTACCGGGGCAATAAAAAAGGCATTTTCGCCGAGCGCTGGGTCCACGCCGGCGGCTGCCGCAAGTGGTTCAACGCCCTGCGCGACACCGTCAGCTACGAATTCCTGGCCGTATACGGCGCCGGCGAGGCGCAACCGCAGATCGACACACTTCAAGGAGGCACCCGATGAGCAAGCCGCAACGACTACCTGTTGAACTGCGCTCACGCGCCCGGATCGACAGCGATCAGCCTCTGGCCCTGAGCATCGACGGGCAGCAGCTTTCCGCTTTCCGCGGGGACACCGTCGCCAGCGCCATGCTGGCCAACCAGATCCGCCAGTGCGGCCCCTCGCTCTACCTCAAGCGCCCGCGAGGGATCCTTGCCGCCGGCGTGGAAGAGCCCAACGCGCTGATCACCGTGGCCGCCCGCCACGAGGGCGAGGTCAACGAGTCCATGCTGCCTGCCACCACCGTCTCGGTGGCCGAGGGCACCTCGGCCAGCCTGCTCTCCGGGCTGGGCGTGCTGGATCCAGGCACCGACTCGGTGTACTACGACCACGTGCATGTGCACACCGATGTCCTGGTCGTTGGCGCAGGCCCGGCCGGCTTGGCCGCGGCCCGCGAAGCCTCGCGTTCCGGCGCCCGGGTGATGCTGCTCGATGAGCGGCCCGAGGCCGGCGGCACCCTGCTGGATACCGCCGGCGAGCAGATCGACGGCGTGGATTCCACCGCCTGGATCGAATCGGTGGTCGGAGAACTGGCACAGGCCGGGGAAACCACCCACCTGCAGCGCACCACGGTCTTCGGCTCCTACGATGCCAACTACCTGGTCGCCGTCCAGCGCCGCACCGGGCACCACGACGGCCCTGCGGCCCCGGGTGTCTCCCGCGAACGCATCTGGCACATCCGTGCCGGCCAGGTGGTGCTGGCTACCGGCGCCCACGAGCGTCCGGTGGTCTTCGAGAACAACGACCGCCCGGGCATCATGCTCGCCGGGGCCGTGCGCAGCTACCTGAACCGCTACGGCGTGCGCGCCGGGCAGAAGATCGCCGTATTCACCACCAATGACTCGGCCTACGAGCTGGTCGGCGAATTGGCTGCCTCCGGTTCGGTGGTCGCGGTGATCGATGCGCGCCAAAGCATTTCCGCCGTGGCCGCCCAGGCCGTGGCCGACGGCGTCCAGGTGATCTCCGGATCCGCCGTGGTGGACACCGAAGCCAACGAGTCCGGGGAGCTTTCAGCGATTTTCGTGGCCGAGCTGGACGAGCAGCGCGAGCTGGGCGAAGTGTCCCGGATCGAGGCCGACGTGCTGGCCGTGGCCGGTGGATTCAACCCGGTGGTGCACCTGCACTCCCAGCGCCAGGGCAAGCTGAACTGGGACACCGCCATCCACGCCTTCGTGCCCGCTGATGCGGTCGCCAACCAGCACCTGGCCGGCGCGCTGACCGGGCGGCTGGATACCGCCAGCGCCCTGTCCACCGGTGCCGCCACCGGAGCGGCGGCAGCCACCGCCGCCGGCTACAGCACCATCGCCCGCACCCCCGAGGCGCTGCCGGTTCCCGCCGGAGAAACCCGCCCGGTCTGGCTGGTGCCTTCGCGCTTCGGCGATGACGCCGCGAACTACAAGTTCCACTTCGTCGACCTGCAGCGCGACCAGACCGTGGCCGACGTGCTGCGCGCCACCGGGGCCGGCATGCAGTCGGTGGAGCACATCAAGCGGTACACCTCGATCTCCACCGCCAACGACCAGGGCAAGACCTCCGGCGTGGCAGCGATCGGCGTGATTGCCGCGGTGCTGGGCATCGAGAACCCGGCACAGGTGGGCACCACCACCTTCCGCGCCCCCTACACCCCGGTGGCCTTCGCGGCCCTGGCCGGGCGCAACCGCGGGGACCAGCTGGACCCGGCGCGCATCACCGCCATGCACTCCTGGCACCTGTCCCACGGGGCGCAATTCGAGGACGTCGGGCAGTGGAAGCGCGCGTGGTACTACCCGCAGGCCGGGGAGGACATGGAAACCGCGGTCTACCGCGAAGCCAAGGCCGTGCGCGACTCGGTCGGCATGCTCGATGCGACCACGCTGGGCAAGATCGAGATCCGCGGGGCGGATGCGGCCGAATTCCTGAACCGCATCTACACCAACGGCTACACCAAGCTGAAGGTTGGCATGGGCCGCTACGGCGTGATGTGCAAGGCCGATGGCATGATCTTCGATGACGGCGTGACCCTGCGCCTGGCCGAGGACCGCTTCCTGATGCACACCACCACCGGCAATGCGGCCACCGTGCTGGATTGGCTGGAGGAGTGGCTGCAGACCGAATGGCCCGAGCTCGATGTCACCTGCACCTCGGTGACCGAGCAGCTGGCCACCGTGGCAGTGGTGGGACCGCGTTCGCGCGAAGTGATCGCCAAGGTCGCCTCCTCGGTGGACGTGTCCAACGAGGCCTTCAAGTTCATGGCCTTCCAGGACGTGGTGCTGGATTCCGGGATCGAAGCGCGCATCTCGCGCATTTCCTTCTCCGGCGAGCTGGCCTTCGAAATCGCGATCCCGGCCTGGCACGGGCTGAAGGTCTGGGAGGATGTTTTTGCCGCCGGGCAGGAATTCAACATCACCCCGTACGGCACCGAAACCATGCACGTGCTGCGTGCCGAGAAGGGCTTCATCATCGTCGGCCAGGACACCGACGGCACGGTGACCCCGCAGGATGTCGGCATGGACTGGGTCGTCTCCAAGGTCAAGGACTTTGTGGGCTCCCGCTCCTACTCCCGCGTCGACAACCAGCGCGAAGACCGCAAGCACCTGGTCTCGGTCTTGCCGGTGGACAGGACCTTGCATCTGCCAGAGGGCGCCGCGCTGGTGTCGGTGGAAGAACTTGGCGCCGAGGGCATCACCCCGATGGAAGGCTGGGTGACCAGCTCGTACAATTCGCCGGCCCTGGGCCGGACCTTCGGGCTGGCGCTGATCAAGAATGGGCGCAACCGCATTGGTGAAACCCTGCGCACCCCGATCAACGGCCAGCTGGCCGAGGTCACCATCGCAGAAACCGTCCTCTTTGACCCGGAAGGAAGCCGTCGAGATGGCTAGCAACACCTTGATTGAAGCCCGCCGTTCGCCCGCCGCGCACCTGCAGCAGCTGATGGCCGAGGCCAGTGTCGCCGGGGGATTGAGCCTGGGCGAAGTAGCCTTCACCACCCAGGTCTCGGTGCGCTGCGCGCCAGGCAGCGCCGGCTATGGCGCGCTGGCCGAGGCCACCGGCGTGGGCCTGCCGGAAAAGGTCGGCCAGGTCGCCGGCGAAGCAGGCGGCGTGGGGGTGCTGTGGCTGGGCCCGGATGAGTTCCTGGTGACCGCGCCGGAAGATGCCGCCCTGGCATCCAAGCTGGAGGCGGCCCTGGGCCAGGAGCCGGGGCAGGTCGTTGACCTCTCGGCCAACCGCAGCGTGCTCGAGCTCTGCGGGGCCAACGCCCCGCTGGTGCTGCGCAAGAGCTGCCCGGCAGACCTGCACCCGCGCAGCTTCGCGGTGAACCAGGCGATCACCACCTCGCTGGCCGGCATTCCGGTGCTGCTGTGGCGCACCGGCGAGGAAAGCTGGCGGATCATGCCGCGCGCCTCCTTCACCGAGCACACCGTGCACTGGATGATCGACGCGATGCTGGAGTTCGCCTCCGACCCGGTGGACTAGGACGGATCGCCCAGCGCCCGATAGGTGCGCTGGGCATCCACCGAGACCACCGCGTCCAGGCCGCGCAGCTGCGCGGCAACCTGCTCGCTGCCCTCGCCAATGATTTGGCCCAGGGCAGCGAGCACTTGCTTAACCCGCAAGCCGTGGGCGGCCAGCTCATCGACGATGTCCTCGGGCTGGACATCGGCCACCAGGGTGATGACGTAGATGTGCACTTGGGCGCTGGACATGGCGCTAGCCTTCCGCGCCGGCCGGGGCTTGGGCCAGCCCGGCTCCTGCGTCCGCGGCGGGCAGCTGCACGTCGCGGGAACCGGCCACCAGCTTGTCCCACAGCTTCTGGGCGCGCAGCCCGGTGGATTCTGCCAGCAGGGCGGCTACGCCGGCCACATGCGGGGTGGCCATGGACGTGCCGCTGATGGTGTTGTAGCGCTGGGCGCCGGGCCACGAGGAGTAGACATCGACTCCGGGGCCGGCGATATCCACCTCGCCGCCCTCGGTGGCCAGTGCCTGCGCCGAGAAGTCGGCCACGGCCAGCTTCGAATCCAGCGCCGCCACCGCCATGATGTAAGGGCTGTTGGCCGGGGCACCCACGAAGCCGGGGTTCCCGGCCGAGCGCTGCGCATTATTGCCGGCCGCAGCAATGATCAGCGACCCCAGTTCCAGGCTGCGCCGCCCGGCGGTGACATAGGGCGGGTGCACGGTTTTCACGTCCGCGCCCAGGGACATCGAGATGATCTCGCACTTGTTTTCCAGCGCCCAGTTGATGCCGGCCAGGATCGTCGAGTCGGATCCCGAGCCATCGGTGCCCAGGACCTTGCCGGCGAAGATATTGGCTTGGCTGGCGACCCCGTAGCCCGGTCCTTGTTCCGGGGTGCGCGGTCCGCAGGCACTGCCGATGCAGTGCGTTCCATGGCCGTGGCCGTCGCTGGCATCTTCGCCCTCGACAAAGGACTTGGCGGTGATGGTCCGCCCGGCGAAGTCGGGGTGGGCGGCATCAAAGCCGGTGTCCAGTACCGCCACATTGATGCCCTGGCCGGTGAAGGAGCTCAAATCCGCGCCCACCGCCTGCAAGCCCCAGGTGAACTGCTCGGTGTCCGCGTAGGAATCCCTGGCGCCGGCTTCGGGCAGGATCCGGTAGACCAGTTCCGGCACGACCGCCGGCGGCAAATGGTGCCCGGCACAGCGCTGGCGGAAGTCCTCGAGCTGATCGGCTTTGCTGGTGACTACCGCGATGCCCAGGGCCGGGTAGTACTCGCTGATCGAGTAGCCCTGTTCGCGCAACAGCTGCGGGACTTCCTGCTCGCGCGCCTGGGCGGCGATGCCGGCAGTGGCGGCGTCGGGTGCATCGAAGATGAGCACAAAGCGGTCGGGAACTTCGGTGGCTGCCGTGCCGGGTGAGTGGGTGCTGAACATGGCGGGCTCCTTGCTGGTTCGGGGACGCGGCCCTTGCGGGTACTTCGCACCCTACCGCCGGCAGGGGACGGTATGGGCCCAAGCCGGGGGATTGCCAGGCAATTCTCCCGGTGCGATGAGCGAATCCAAGGAGCATCCCCAGAGCTCTTGCCAGCGCACCCCAGCCATGTAACGATCGGATGACAAGGACTTCATGAGCCGAGGGGCACTAATGGATTCAATCGTTGTTCTGGGTGCCGGGCTGGCCGGCGCCACGACCGTCACCGAGCTGCGCGACCAGGGATTTGCCGGGCCGATTACGCTGATCGGCGACGAAACCGACCTGCCCTATGAGCGCCCGCCGCTATCCAAGGGGTTCCTGCAAGGCAACGAGGAGCCGGCAGGCTTCACGGTGCATGATGCCGCCTGGTACCAGGAGCACAACATCACCCTGAAGCTGGGGGTGGCAGCCATCAGCGTCGAGGCCGCCCGGCGCCAGGTGCTGCTGGCCGATGGCAGCTTCGTGGATTACGACCGGCTGGTTCTGGCTACCGGATCGCGGGCGAATCTCGGCGGCGACGCGCCCCTTGCCGGCTACGACCTGCCCGGGGTGCACACCCTGCGCAAGCTCTCCGATGCCAAGTCGCTGCGCGCGCACATCACCGACGGGGCACGGGTCTCCGTTGTGGGTTCGGGGTGGATCGGCATGGAAGTTGCCGCCAGCGCCCGCCAGCTCGGGGCGCGGGTGACCGTCTATTCCTCCTCCAAGGTTCCGCTGGCTTCGGTGTTCGGCGAGCGCTTCGGCCACCACCTGCTGGAGCTGCATCAGCGCCACGGGGTTGATGTGCGCACCGCCAAGGTCCAGGGCATCGAGCAGGTGGACGGGCACCTGCAGGTGCTCTCCGATGCCGGTTCCTCGCGGGCCGATGTGGTCCTGCTGGCCATCGGCGCCGTGCCCAATGTGCAGCTGGCTGAAACGGCGGGGCTCGACGTGGACCAGGCGGTGCTGGTGGATGCCGCGCTGCGCAGCAGCGACCCGCGGATCCTGGCCATCGGGGATATCGCGCAGGCCGCCCATTCGGTGTTGGGCCGACGGGTGCGGGTGGAGCATTGGGACAATGCCATTCGCCAGGGCAAGCTGGCGGCCGCCACCTTGCTGGGCCAGGAGAAGTCCTATGACTGGCTGCCCTACTTCTTCACGGACCAGTTCGATCTGGGCATGGAATATGTGGGGTACAGCGATCCCGGGGACGAGACGGTGGTCCGCGGGGATGTCGAGAGCGGCCAGTTCCTGGTGTTCTGGCAGAACGGGCAGAAGATCACCGCGGCCGCCAATGTGAATATCTGGGATGTCAATGATGGCCTGCGGGAATTGGTGGGGCGGGAAATCCCGGCCGAGCGCCTGGCCGACCCGCAGATCGAGCTCGCTGACCTGTAATGCCGGCGAAGAGAAAGGGGAGGTGCGGCTGATGAGCACCGTTGTGGTGGGTGTTGAATTGGGAATGCCGTCGGGGGTGCTGGTCGCCGCCGCGGAGCTGGCCCGTGATCTGAAGGCCCGGTTGATCTGCGTTCACGCGCAAAGCGGCCGCTATGTGACCGAGAAGCTCGCCGAAGGGGATCTGCTGGACTCCGCCGATCCGGTCGGCGAGGACTTGGCGTGGGAGCTGTCGCTGTCGATTACCGGCACGAGCTTCGAAAGCTATGCCGTGGCTGGGGACCCCGCCAAGGTCCTGGCCGCGGTGGCCGAACAGCAGGACGCGCGGATGATCGTGGTGGGCACCCGGCGCTCGGGATTGCGCCAGAAGGTCGCAGAACTGCTCGATGGCTCCATTGCGCTGGCACTGGCCCAGAAGCAGCAGCGCCCGGTGCTCGTGGTTCCGCTGCGCGGTTCGCACTAGACCTCGAAGTACAGGTGCGCGTGGGCGGCGCAGCCCGGGTTGAACAGCGCCTGGCAGTGCGGGCAACAGGAGGCGCTGCGATACTCGTTGACGGTCAGCTCGCTGCGGCAGACGCCGCACAGCACCGCGGGCTGGTCAAATAATTGCGCTGGCCACGGCTGGGCCCGGTGGCCGGCCAATTCGGCATGGCACAGGTGGCACGGGTAGTAGGTGCCGCAGCAGAAGTGCTTGAGCGCAATCACGTCGCGCAGCTGGTGGTAGTGCGCGCAACGGGTTTGCCCGTCCATCTGCACCCCGCGCAATTTCACGCCTGTTTCCATGGAGCCTCCTGCCGAATTTGTTGCGCTTGTGCAAAAAAGCACGCCGAATGTGCACAATCTGTGTCCCACTATGCACCGTTTTGGGTATCTTTGGCGATGTGATCCGCGCCATACTCGCTGTTGAAGGCTAGTTCCACCGGGGCAACTAGCAAGGGCGGAAGGAACCCACTGTGGTCAGTGAAACCTCATCAAAGTCTGAGCGCAAAGGATTGCGCAGGGTCGTTGCGGCCTCCATGGCCGGCACCGTCGTCGAGTGGTACGAGTTCTTCCTCTATGCCACCGCTGCCACCCTGGTGTTCAACAAGATCTTCTTCCCGGATAACGGCAACGACCTGGATAACATCATCAAGGCTTTCCTGACCTACGCGGTGGGCTTCATCGCCCGGCCGATCGGCGGCATCGTCTTTGGCCACTTCGGCGACAAGTACGGGCGCAAGCACCTGCTGCAGGTGGCTATCGTGCTGGTCGGCGCTACCACCTTCCTCATGGGCTGCCTGCCCACCTTCAATTCCATCGGCTACGCGGCACCGGTCATGCTGATCGTCCTGCGCTTCGCCCAGGGTTTCGCCGTGGGCGGCGAATGGGGCGGCGCGGTGCTGCTGGTGGCCGAGCATGCGCCGAACAAGGAACGCGGCTTCTGGGCCTCATGGCCGCAGGCCGCGGTGCCGGTGGGCAACCTGCTGGCCACGATCGTCCTGCTGGTGCTCTCCTCGGCACTGAGCGACGAGGCCTTCCTGGCCTGGGGCTGGCGCGTGGGCTTCTGGCTCTCGGTAGTGATCGTGGTCGTTGGCTACTACATCCGCACCCGCGTGTCCGATGCCCCGATCTTCCAGGAGGCCAAGGCGGAGCTGGAACAGAATGCCGCCGCCGGATATGGCGTCAAGGAAGTCTTCAAGCGATACCCGCGCGGCGTCTTCACCGCGATGGGCCTGCGCTTTGGCGAGAACATCATGTACTACATGGTGGTGACCTTCTCCATCACCTACATGGCCACGCAGCTGAAGATGGATACCTCCACGATTCTCGGGCTGATGCTGATCGCCCACGTGATCCACGCGATCCTGGTCCCGCTGGTGGGCCGGTTTACCGATACCCGCGGACGCCGCCCGGTCTATGGCACGGGCGTGATCCTCATGATGATCTGGGGCGTGGCGGCCTTCCCGCTGTTCAACACCGCCAACCACGCGATCATCCTGTCCACCATCGTGCTCGGGCTGGCGGTGCACGCCCTGATGTATGCCGGCCAGCCGGCGATCATGGCCGAGATGTTCCCGACCCGGATGCGCTACTCGGGCGTATCGCTGGGCTACCAGGTCACCTCGATCGTGGCCGGTTCCATGGCGCCGATCATCGCCACCTGGCTTCTGAAGGTCTACGGCTCGTGGGTGCCGGTGGCTGGATACATTGTCTTCGCGGCACTGGTCACCCTGGTAGCCGTGTACTTCATGCGCGAAACCAGGGGCATGGATCTGGGGGCCATTGACGAGGCTGACCGCCTGTCCACCAGCGGCGAGGTCGAAGCGGCAAAGCACCTGAAGATGCAGAAATAGCCTTTCTGGTGACACAGAAAAGTGGCCAGCCCTTCTCGGGCTGGCCACTGTTGTGAAGTTAGGCTTGATTACTAATAATGTGAGGCTCTCGATCGGGAATATTTTGGACGGAAACAGGCCATCCTCGATTTATAAACCTGCCCGACTAGAACGTGCATGAGCAATGGTGGCAAAAGCACATCGGCGGGTGGACTCAAAAGCTCCCAAAGGTGCGATCCTTGCGGGCTATTGATCTAAAACCCCAAACACCAAATCATCATGCTTATCTACAAATTGAGTCCACGCCGCCATAAACGAGACTCAAAAAGAATCCTATATATCGTGCTTCAGATTCGGGAGCACCAATTTGAAATGTCAGTTGTCATGTAAGCGAGATGGTGTTGTCACAAGCATGTACAACTTGCTCGGAATGGGTCGCAATAAGTACCGTAGCGCCCTCGCTTGCAATTTGCTGTAGTTCAGATAAAACCATATCGGAATTTGATGCGTCCAGAGCGCCAGTTGGCTCGTCAGCAAGAATCACAGAAGGCTTTTTGAGTATGATACGGGCCAACGCGACTCGCTGTTGCTCACCGCCAGACAGAGTGAAGACGTTTTCCTTGCCGCGTCCTCCCAAACCAACTCTTGCGAGTGCTCCCTCGAAATCTGCAGCTGCAACGGCCCGGTGCCCCCTAGCCGCGATTGCAATTCGGAGATTGTGCTCAATCGTCGCATTCTCACTCAATGCGTAATTTTGAAACATGTAACCTAATACGTCACGCCTAAATTTTCTTTGTGCTGGGTTGTTCAAACGATGAGTCAGTCGACCGTCCACAGTAATTCGACCAGAATCTAGACGTTCAAGCATCCCAATGCAATTCAGTAGGGTAGATTTTCCTGAACCTGAGGCGCCGATCAATGCAGTCATTTGACTGGAAGGTACAGTGAAAGACAAATTTGTAAAGAGTGGTTCATTGTTGAATGCCTTACTTGCATTATCAACGATTATTGGGCTCATGCTGTTTCCTCACTTTGCGTGCGAACCATACGTTGAGTTCTGAATCGGACCAAGGTAAATAACAAACCAAAATTAAAGGCAGCTACGATTAGAAGGGACCAGAGCTGCCATGACGAGATTGGGCCAAAGTTTCCGTTGGTTGCCAATGGTGAGTACCCGATCTTGTCATTCATAATTATTAGTAGCCATTTCACAAAAGACCATGCGAAAATGGCCAACAATACTACTAATTCGGCGCGGATCAGCCAACGGTGTGTTGCGTAGAAACGCCATCCATGTAGGAAACGAACAAGAATTTCCTGAGCATTTCCTTGCACATGAATTTGAGCAAGTCCAACCGCTGTCGCCAGCAGTACAACGAGTGCCATTAGTGCGCTAGCAGCTTTGACTCTCAGTTCGGAGATTTGAGTGTCTAAGTTATCGGCGGCTACTTGAGCGACGGGTATGTAGGCTGCTATCCAAGATCCCATTAGATTTTCAGGTGTGTTCAACGTCGCTTGTTTAGGGTCGGTCATGAGCACATGACCGCTGCTGGCAAGAGCCATGTAATCGTCGTCTCGAATTAATCCAGTTTCAGCGCCAACGATGACAACTATTGAGTTCTTAGCCCACTGGGGCTGGTGAGAGGAAATTGGCTGTGGTTCATACAAGAAATGCTTCTGAGCCGGTTGAATTTCTCCGTATTTAATTTTTGCTTCGAAATCAGTTGAAAATTGACTGAGGAACTCAAGAGCATCATCCTTGGTAGCGATGCTATCGGTTGGAAATAATACTTTAATTTCGTTCGGCTCAATTCCCTCCTCTGGACTTCCCTCCGTGTCCAGCACGGGATTCTCACGGATATAAGAGTTATTCACCAGAAGAATATCCTGGGTACTTTTGCCGTGAGACTTTTCCGGATTCACTTGTAGGTCATAAGGAGCAGCGAGTATTGCGTTGCCTCTTTGGTCCTGTTGTTTTAACCATGCGCCCGATTCGAACGCCAGCTTGTCCATTTCCTGAGAAGACATGCGTCCTTCAAAAACGATTTTTGAGGCGTTGCCGGCAGCTTGAAGCTCGGAACGAGCTGCTGCAGCCTCTTGGACGCTGGAAGCAGCGGAGAAACTTGAGGCAATTAATGATACTGCTAAAACTATTCCCGGGATCCGAATAAGGTATGATATCGGCACAGCTACCTGGAATCCCAGTCGTCCTTTTAGTCCCGGAAGAATCGCAGAATTCCAGATTATTACCAATAAACAGAAATGTACGCATGCGACTAGCAGGACCGCAATAGCGAATATTGTGACTGTAGTTTCGGCAAGCCTCCACAGCTGATTTAGCCCATTGTATGAATAAAGCCATAAAATCGCTAGGCCCGTGATGGCTAGGATCGAGATCGAGGTGCTCGGGAGAACATTTGATATGTCATTCCATATCGCACCCCTTTTGGTTACACCATGAAGTCGTTGAATCGCGTAGTGTTTCATTTGCGCCAGCACTGAAATGCCCGTCAGAAGTACGATTAACAGCAGTGTAACAAAAGTTGGTGCGCCAAGTAATCCTTGGAATAATAGGCTAAAATTTTGGCCGGCTGAAACGGATATTTCCTCAGTGGTGTACCCGAGTTTTTGAAACTCCGTTGATACCGTCCGGGCCGCGTTATCTGATCCGTAAATGAAATACCGGCCCCTGGGGTCAAGCCCCTGTAGTTGCTGAACGGGCAATGTTTTGGTGTCCAGATTTTTACTGAATGAGGGGTATCCGTCCTTTAGCCAATGTGCTTGGGCTGCATTCTTATCGCCGATTGCAAAGTATAGGTTTCTTACCTTGGTATCATTCAGATCCCTTACTTGCTTGACTAGGACGGACTTGGAGGTATTAGCGATTTCCTGAGTTAGTGCGGGAAGGCCCATGCTGTTGGTGGAGATCGTCGAGCCACTGACTAGAATTTGGGTGGAATCGGGGAGAGTGGACTCCTCTAGAATCATGGAAGACATAAACCCGGTGAACATCGCGTAAAGTGCCGCGATGAAAATGGCTAAGCGAAGCCCGTTATTTCTCATTTTCACTTTCTTTTGAAGCGAAGTTGGGAGCTACCTTCTGGCAACTCCCAACGTAAATCCCACTTAGTTAGCAATAGCGATAGTAAGCGTGGTGATAACCGCCGGTTGGCGAATATATGGCTTCGGCGTATGCCCGATTGTTCGGGTACTTGCAAGTGGATCGTACGAGGCCTGTGATGTCGCCATCTGCGCTCGAACCGTGCTTCCGTGTTGTGTCATCGAAGCTCGACCAAACGTATCGAGTGTTCCAGCCCGGAGCGTCAACTGTACCTGTGTTCCAAATTGGTGCTGCCTGCGCTGCGCCAGCAGCCGGAATGATGAGCGCCAGACCTAATGCGACCGTTGCGAGTCGCGACGACCCTTTGGATAGAAGTTTTGTCATTTTCCCTGCCTTGAGATGCGTGTGAATGAATGCGGCCTAGGCCACGTTTGTCTACAATAAGTAATAATGATCCATTGGTCAAATAAACATCAACCAACGTTATTGCCGTTTGGCTTGTATAAATGGAAGGTTCATGAATTTGTTATAAATTCAATTGGGAGTTAAAGGTCACTGCGTCGTGACTCACTTATGCGTCTGTCTCTATTGCGCTTTTCCAAACGGATTAGAGTGCAGATATGGTTGCTTAGTACCATGTTGCGACGCGGTGGTGTTCCTCAGTCTTGGTGCGCACGAACGCCAGCAACGAATCGAACAGCGCGAACGGATTCGCAGGAGAACCGAAGAGATCAATACCGGGGCTTTTGGCGAATTCCTGGCCTGGGCCAGCAATTATGACGATCCAGAATTCAGCGGGCGCAGCCGCGCACGGCACGAAGCTTGGCTGAGAACCTTGGATCGACCGGTGCTGCGCCTGGAAAGCTCGAGCAGCGTGCACGAGCTGCGTGACGCGGTGCTTAGATGGAAGCCTAGTCAGGGAATGGAAGAATAAACCAATCCCCATTGGCTGCTGCATCATTCAGCGCCCGCACGGTTGCCTGAACCGCCTTGCTGCGCAGCGCCTCCTCGCGGCCCACGAGCCAATATTCGGAGAGGTAGCTGAACTGGTCATGCAAGACCGGAATCAGATTCGGATAGTGCTTGGAGAGGAAGACCGGAAGCAGCCCGAGCCCCGCATGGTTCATGGTTGCCGCGTACTGGACCGCAATGCTGGTCGAAGAAATCGCACGGTGCATCGGCGGCAGGTGGCTGGTTGCCTCGTCCAGCTTATCCACGGTCAACGCCGTATCAATGTAGTAATTCAAGCTGTGGCCTGCCAGATCCGACAGCTGGTGCGGAGTTCCGCGGGCTTGAAGATATTCGGCCGTGGCGTACAGCCGCAATTCATAATTCATGAGCTTGGTGGAAGCTGCCTTGCGCACGCTGGGCTGCCCGATGACAATCTCCAGATCCATGCCGGTGCGCGTCTGCCGGGCGCGAGTGGTTTCCGAGACTATTTCGAACACCAGTTGCGGGTGCTTGGCCTGCAGCTTCGCCAAGGCGGGCGCCGCCAGATGCGCGCTGAAGGCATCGGGTGCTGCCAGCCGCACATGCCCGGTCAGCGTGGGGGAATCCTCTTCGGTGCTGATGGCGGCCACTGCCTGCTCGATGGCTTCGGCACTGGCCATGGCCCGGCGGCCCAAATCCGTCAGCTCCCAGCCATTGGGGGTATGCGCCAGGAGGTGGCCGCCCATGGCCTTTTGCAATGCGTCGATGCGCCGGGAGATCGTCGAGTGGTTCACCCCGAGAACCGCTGCCGCCGCGGTGTACCGGCCCAAGCGGGCCACGGTGAGCAAGGCAATCAGGGATTCAAGGTGGCGGTAATCGATCTGGCGGTCCATGGCACCAGTCTGCCATGCGCGATGTGCGCTGGCGCACACCGCACCTGCGCAATTGGCATGCTTCGAACCATTGAGCGCCCTGCATCCAAGAACCTACGCTGGCCTGAGAAGACAAAACTCGATGGCGAGGGGAAAACCGATGAGCAGCTACGCATGGATCGGACTGGGCAATATGGGCGGGCCAATGACCGCCAACCTGGTGTCGGCCGGGCACACGGTGAAAGGCTTCGACCTCAACGAACAAGCCTGCGCCGCGGCAGCGCAGGGTGGGGTTCAGATCGCCGGATCCATCGCCGAGGCCATGGAGGGCGTCGAAGCGGTCTTCACCATGCTGCCCAAGGGCCAGCATGTGCGCGCGGTTTATGAGGGCGACACGGGGATCTGGGCCCACGCCACGGACCAGATGCTGCTGATCGATTCCTCCACCGTGGACATCGAAACCTCCCGGTACATCCACGAAGGCTCGGCGCAGCGTGGGCTGAACTTTGTGGATGCACCGGTCTCCGGCGGGATTTCCGGCGCGGCGGCAGGAACCCTGGCGTTCATGCTCGGCGGGGAGGCACAGCTCATGGAGCGAGCCACTGGCTATATCGCCCCGATGAGCGGGCGGACCATTGTCGCCGGGGCCGCCAGCATGGGCATTGCCGCCAAGATCTGCAACAACATGATGCTCTTCATCGACCTGATGGCCAGTGCCGAAGGGTCGCAACTGGCCGAAAAGCTCGGATTGGATCCCAAGGTGTTCTGGGAGATCGCCTCGGTCTCCTCGGGACGGTCCTGGGCCCAGCAGACCTGGTACCCGGTCCCGGATGTCATCGATACCGCAGCGGCCAACAACAACTTCGAGGCCACCTTCCGCACCGATCTGGCGCGCAAGGATGTGGGCCTGGCCCTGGACGCGGGCGAAAGCACCGGGGTGCGCCTGCCCGCGGCAACCCTGGCCAAGGATCACTTTGATGAGCTGATCGCCCAAGGGCTGGGGGATAGGGACTGTTCGCTGATCGTCAAGAACCTGTTGCCCGATGAATCGGTTCGTGGGTGGGACCCCGAGAAGGCCAGCTAGCATGCGGATCCAGGCTGCCGTCCTTGAACAGCAGGAGAATCAGCGACCCTATGCCAAGCACCGGCCGCTAACACTGCGCGAAGTGCAGCTTCAGGAACCGGGTCCCGGCGAAGTTCTGGTGCGGATCACCGCGGCGGGGCTGTGCCATTCGGACCTGTCGGTGATTGATGGCAACCGGTCTCGCCCGGTGCCCATGGTGCTCGGCCACGAGTCGGCGGGCATTATTGAACAGGCCGGGCCCGGGGTGGAACTCGCTCTGGGGCAGCAGGTGATTTCGGTATTCCTGCCGCGCTGCGAAAAGTGCGCTGCCTGTGCCACCGGAGGCAAGCTGCCCTGCACCGCCGGCACCGAAGCCAATACGGCAGGAACACTGCTGTCCGGCGCTCGCCGGCTGGTGATGGACGGACAGCCGGTCCACCACCATCTGGGGGTTTCAGCCTTCGCCACCTATGCGGTCATGGATGTTCGCAGCCTGGTGCCGGTAGGTGAGGATATGCCGCCGGAAGTTGCTGCTGTGCTGGGGTGCGCGGTGCTCACCGGTGGCGGTGCCCTGCGCAATGCCGCCGGTGCCAGCGGGTCCGAAGATGTGGCCATCGTCGGGCTCGGCGGAGTGGGCATGGCCGCGTTATTAGTGGCCGTGGGGCAGCGCACCACCGGCAAGATCCTGGCCATTGACGCCAATAAGGACAAGCTGGCCGTGGCCCTGGAACTGGGCGCCGACGCGGCCTGCACACCGCAAGAAGTGGCTGGCCGCAGCGCAGAAATTGCCATAGAAGCCGCCGGGCACCCACGGGCCTTTGAAACCGCACTGGCTGCCACGGCCGTGGGCGGAACGCTGGTGACCGTCGGGCTGCCGGCGCCCGGGGCAATGACCGCTATCGAGCCGCAGTCCCTGACCGCAGGGGCGCGCACCATCATCGGCAGCTATATGGGTTCGGCCCTGCCGGCCAACGACATTCCCTACTATGAGGGCCTCTGGCGGGCGGGCAGGCTCCCGGTGCAGAAGCTGGTGCGCACCCGGCCCATGGAACAGATCAACGAGGCGCTGGACGAACTGGCCGAAGGACGCTCGGTGCGCCAGGTGCTGCTGCCGTGACTAGTAGAATCGAGGGGTGACTGATTCGACCGCCGGCCCACGGGCACTGGCAACTCTGACCGATATCCGGGTGTTCGACTACCTGTGTGCCGCTCCGGCCACACGCACCCAGATTTCCGCGGACCTGGGAATTTCCAAGCCCACGGCATCCCAGGCGATCTCCCGACTGCAGGAGAACGGGCTGGCGATCGCCATTGACCGTCCGGCGGAGACCAAGCGCGGTCGAACCCCCGAGCGGTACGCGCTGCGCAGCGAGTACGGGCATGTGCTGGCCTTGTGCCTGCAAGCAGAATCCCTGCAGGTTCGGGCCACCGATCTATCGGGAACGATCCTGGTTGATCGCCTCTACCCGTTGACCCCGCACATCAGCGCCGGGGAAGTGGAGAAGATGGCGGCCACCGAAATTGCCCGGGTGCGCAAGCAGCTGCGCTCGCCGTTGCTGGCCGCCGCGGTCAGCCAGGCCGCACCGGTGTTGCGCGAGGATGCAGAACGCGTGGTTCCCACCGTGATTTTCCCTGCCTCCGGTGCCAACTTGGCCGGGCTGTTTGATGCCAGCGTTCCGGTGGTATTGGATAACGACGTGAACTGGATGGCCGTTGCCGAGGCCGAAAGCACCGATGGGTCGTTGATGATGCTGTACATCGGAGCTGGCTTGGGGGCCGGGCTGGTCATCGACGGAAAACTTCACCGCGGACGCCATGGCACGGCCGGCGAGCTGGAGAACCAGTTGCTCGGCGAGAAGAACCTGCGCGAGGTTCTGGACGAGCTGGGAATGTTCCAGACCCGGATTCTCTGGGAGAAACTGGCCGACCAGCGAACGTGGCCGGTCTTCTTGCGGCCGCTGGGCCAGGTCGTGGCCAATCTGGTCGGCTTCGTGGACCCGCAGCAACTGGTTGTCACCGGCCCGGCAGTGACCGAAAAACTATGCGCGGCGCTGGCTGAAGAGGTCAATGGCAGATTGCTGGTGCCAGTGACCGTGCGCCCCTCGTCCCTTGGCGTGCAGTCGGCCGCCCATGGTGCGGTGGCCGGAGCCCGGGACATCGCCTTGGAAAATCTTTGGGAAAACTACCGGGAACGTTGACCAAACGCCGGAAGCTATATATCGTAAAGAGTCCTTAAAATTTCTTTGCAACGTTGGGGAGAATCCTGATGGCATCATCTGCCGCACCGGCATCCAAGTCGCAGTTCGCTGCCATCGGCCTTGACATGGGCGGATCATCGATCAAGTACGCCTTGGTCGGAACTGACGGAAAACTTGTCGAAAGCACGCTGAACAAGGCGATCACCCCAGAGGGCGCGCATCCAGAGGCCGTCGCCGAGGTCATGGCGCAGATTGTCCGCGACCTGCAAGAGGCTACTGGCGAGGATCTGGCGGGCATCCCCGCTGGGGTAGCCGTGCCTGGCATCGTCATCGACGGAGTAGTGCATTCGGCCGCGAATATCGACAAGGCCTGGATCGGATTGGATGCCACCGCCATGTTCAGCAAGGTGCTGGACCGCGATGTCTACCTGCTTAATGACGCTGACGCCGCCGGCATGGCAGAGGTGTACGCAGGCGCCGGCTCCAAGGACGGTGCGCCGCTGAAGGGCAGCACCCTGCTGCTGACCCTGGGCACCGGAATCGGTTCGGCCTTCTTCCGCGATGGGGTGCTCTTCCCCAACGTGGAATTCGGGCACCTGGAAATCGACGGATTCGATGCAGAAAGCAAAGCCGCTGCACGCGTCATGCGCGAAGAAAACCTGAGCTGGGACGAGTACATTGCGCGCCTGCAACGCTACCTGTCCCATGTGGAATTCCTCTGCAGCCCTGACTTGATTGTCATCGGCGGCGCAATCTCCGAGGACCACGAGCACTTCTTGCCTAAGCTGGATGTGAGGGCAAAACTTATTCCCGCAGAATTCAACAACGCCGCCGGGGTGTTGGGCGCCGCGCAACGCGCCATGCATCCGGGCTCTTAGGAAGCACATGCATACCATTGACCCGAACGCCCAGATCAAGCTCGTTGCCGTCGACATGGACGGCACCTTTTTGGACGGTGACGGTCAAATCCCGGATCAAGCCTGGGGCGTGATCGACCAGCTGGCGCAGCGCGGCATCAAGTTCGTGCCCGCTTCTGGAAGGCAGTTCGCTACCTTGCGCGAGCAATTCGCCCAGCTCGGGGAGATCGCCATCATCGCCGAAAACGGCACAGTGGTCATGGATGGGGAGAATGAGATCTACTCCAACATCATTGATCGCGCTTTGGTGAACTCGGTGATCGAGACCGTGCGGCAGCAGGGCGCCCTGGATGCCGGACTGGTATTGTGCGGCCGCCGCACAGCCTATGTGGAGCGCCCGGACCAGAAGTTCGCCGATGCCGTCGCCCCGTACTACCGCGCGGTGCAGGTGGTGGAGAACCTCAACGACGTTGAGGACGAAATCATCAAGATGGCCGTGAACGTGGGCACCAGCAAGGTCCAGGAAATGGCGGACGCCCTCGATGTGCCGCTGCAGGTGGTGATCTCCGGAAGCCACTGGGTGGATGCCATGAACCACGGGGTGCACAAGGGACTGGCGCTGGGTGCCCTGCAAAAGGAGTTGGGCATCAGCGATGACGAAACGGTGGTGTTTGGCGACTACCCCAATGATCTGGAAATGATCAAGGCAGCCACCTACTCCTTCGCCATGGCCAATGCCCATCCCGAGGTGGCAGCAGCAGCAAACTTCACTGCGCCAGCGAACACCGAACACGGTGTCCTGCAGGTTCTGCGCGCCTACCTCGAAGGGCGCACGCAGCTTTAGCAGGCAGCGGCTTTCCGGCTGGCTACCGAGCCAGGTAGTGCCCCAGCCCGGCCAAGGCGGCGCGCACCCCGGTGGCCAGGGAAAGCTCGTAGTCAGGCAGGAAGAAGGGCGAGTGGTTGACCGGCGGAGCGTCTTCCCGCGGGAGAAACCCGCCAAAGAACCAGTACACGTAGGGAACCGAGATCTCGTCGCCTAGCGCGCCGAAATCTTCCGAACCCATCGCCGCGGGCAAATCCGCGACCTGCTCGCCGCCCAGTTCGCCGATGAGAGCCTGCTTGACACGCTGCGTGTGCTCGGGGTTGTTGTGCAGCTTGGGGAAGGAATTCAGGGCTTCGATCTGAGGTGCAGGGGCATCCGAAGCGGCCGCTTCTGCCTGCACGATGCGACTGACTCCGTCCAGTACCTGGGTGCGGGTTTCCTCGTCGAACGTCCTGATATTCAAGGTGAATTCCGCGCGGTCCGGAATGATGTTCTCTTTCAGCCCGGCGTGGAATGACCCGCAGGTGAGCACCGCGGGAGACTGCGGGTGCAGTTCACGCGAGACCAGGGACTGCAGGCGGGTGATGGTGTAAGCACCTTGGACAATGGGGTCGATCGAGTCCTGGGGCTGTGAGCCGTGGGACTGCTTGCCGTGCAGGGTCACTTTGAGCGAGTCGGCCATGGCCATGGCAGGGCCGCTGGTTAACCCGATGGTGCCGGCGGGGAAGGGGAAAACATGTTGCCCGAGGATGACCGATGGTTTGGGGGCCTTGTCCCATAGTCCGTCATCGAGCATTGCCCTGGCCCCGGCGCTGGTTTCCTCGCCCGGCTGGAAGATCCAGACGATGGTTCCGCCCCATGCCGCAGTCTGCTCGGCCAGCCGGGCGGCCGCGGTGAGGGCCGCAGTGACGTGGGTGTCATGGCCGCAGCCATGCATCACAGGTACATCGGTGCCGTTGGCCAGCTGGCCGCGAGCCGCCGAGGCGTAGTCGGCCCCTGTATCCTCGGCAATGGGCAGGCCGTCGGTATCGGCTCGGAAAGCGACGACCGGGCCTTCGCCATTGCGCTGGATGCCGACCACTCCGGTTCCTCCGCAGAGGAAGTTTTCGATGCCCAGGGCATCGAGCTGCTGGCCGATATAGGCGGCCGTCTGGTGTTCCTGCATGGACAATTCCGGGTGGGCATGCAGATGCCGGTACATCTGATGCATGTGCGCAGCCTGCTCGGCGGTCAGGGCGGTCTGCAAGGCAGTGGCGGATTCGGTATTCACGATAACTCCTCTTAGTCGGCAGCGGGGGTGTGGATTGCTTTGCGGTCCCGCACGATCCAGGAAACGATGATCGAAAAAAGCACCACGAGTGCTGTTCCGAACAGGGCCAGGGATGGAAGAAGCGGGATTACCACGAAGTACATGATCAGCGAGAGCGCAATGGCCACGATGGTGGGGCGAACCTGCTTCATCGCGACAATCGCCTGGACCAGCACCGCGCCCATGAGCGAGGGCAGGATATAGACGCGGGCAACCTCGATCATTTCTGTGGGGATGACCGATACGAGCCAAGATCCGAAGATTCCGACGAACACCAGGAGGCTGGTCAGGTGGACGGTAGCAGCGCCGCCGATGGCCATGACAGCAGCCAGGTCGCCGCGGCGGGTGCCGGGCTTGGCATCGATCGCGGACTGGGCCACGATGGCTGCCGGGAGCAGCTTATTGGAAATATTGCCGATCATGAAGGCCTGGTACATCGCCGCTGATCCGAGAATCGGGAAATACGTCAGCGGCTCGACAATCCAGAAGACTCCGAAGGTGGCCGCGACCGCAGCCAGGGCAACCAAGAGCATCGAAGGACTGATCTGGAGCCCTGAGAAGAAGACGAGGTAGATGGGGCCGAGCAGGGAGAGGATCAATCCCGCGGTCATGGTCAGCGATCCGTAGCGCGTGGTCTGGCTCTCGAAACGGGCCATTGAGGCATCGGCGTTGGTCAATGTTGGTGTGCTCATGAGTTCTGTCCTTTCATGCCGGCTATGCGGTGTGCATCAGATATCCGGCGGTTATGGAGATCAGGATCGCGAATCCCAAGGCCCATTCCTTGAGCCATTTGGCATGGAGCACTTTGGCAAGGAAAAGGAAGAAGGCCATTGAAGCTGCCGAGATCAGTACCAGCATCATGTGGATGCTGGACTTGGGGATTTCAGCGATGGTCAGCATGCTGAAGGCTCCAAGCAGAGCCGCCGTGGGGATCAAGGCCATTGCCGCCGGATTGCGCTTGGCCAAGGATTTGCCGCCGCGCTTCAACACCGGAGTCAGCAGCAGGGTGCACAGCATCCACATGGCGCCCGAAAGGCTCATGGCCATGAAGGCCACCGCAAAAACCTGCTGGGTATAGTTCTCCCCGCCGAGAATGGCTCCCATGGATTGGGCCGCGAGATTAGCGCTGGCCGTTTCCGTGGAAGCCGAACCGATCAGCCCGATGCGCACGAGGACCGCTGGGGTACCGAAAAGCGCCAGCAAGGCGATAGCCACCAGGACCACGGAGAGGGAAGGCCCGATCGATGCGACGGCACCGGCGCGGAAGGCTTCCTTGACTTCGCGCAGCGGCATATCCACATGTGGTGCTGCAGCCTTGGCGGCTCGGACATAGAGGATGGTCTGGATGAAGATCACCGCAAAAACGCCCAGGGCGCAGAACCACAGGAAAGGGTTGTTAGCGATAGCCAGGATGTCGGTTGATCCTGGATCTCCGGCTGAAAGCGGGAAATGCATCGGAACTCCTTAGGTTTTAGTTGCTTGACGTGACGCGCATCTCATTTCATTCAAGGTTCCCTGTGGGGTGATCCTTTGGCAAGGAATGTGTGAATCGGCCACATTTTTAGCCAAATACCCCAATCTGGAAAGTTTTCACGGGATCTATTCCGTTTACGGTCAGCATAAGTGGATGATTGTGGCACAAATCGCAATATCGAAACAGCTAGGTGGAAACGGCCATGAACGAGATTCAACATTTGAGCGCGACTGAATTGACGGGGAAGATCCGCAGCCGCGAACTTTCGGCCCGTGAAGCCCTGGAGAGCCATATCCAGGCGATTGGGGAAGTTAATGCCCAGATCAACGCCGTGGTCATCACGGATTTTGATCGCGCGCGAACACTTGCGGCGGCCGCGGATGAGGCCACTGCCAGAAATGAGCCGACGGGGGTGCTGCATGGTTTGCCCATGACGCACAAGGACACGTTCAATACTGCTGGCCTGCTCTCTACGCAGGGTTCGCTCGCATTGAAGGACAACGTCCCGGAGCACGACGATCTGCAAATCGCCCGACTTGCCGCCGCAGGTGCGATCAGGACCGGGAAGAGCAATGTCCCGGAATTCGGTGCAGGATCGCATACCTTCAACGAGGTCTACGGCACCACCACAAATCCCTATGCCGTGGATCGATCTGCGGGCGGTTCCTCAGGGGGCGTTGCCGCCGCGGTCGCTGCCCGGATCCAGCCGCTCGGTGACGGTTCGGACATGGGTGGTTCGCTGCGCATTCCCGCGAGTTTCTGCAACGTCATCGGCTTCCGCCCTTCATACGGGGTGATCCCCTTGGAAGCGCCATCCAATGCATACTCGTGGCTAGCGCGCTCTGGGCCCATTGCACGCACCGTGGAGGACATCGCGCTATTCATGCGGGCCAGCACCGGTGACCACGCAATAGCGACCCCGAACAACCTAACTCCAGGTGATTTCAAGACGCCGATCCCGGATTTGCGCGGGGTTCGAATTGGCTACAGCTTCGACTTCGGAATCGGTGTCCCGGTGGAGCGCGAAGTCATCGAGGTCCTGCAGCGCCAGCTGTCGTTGTTCGAGCTTGCTGGTGCCATTGTCGAGGAGGCCTGCATGGATTTTTCGGATGCAGATGAAGTCTTCGGCAACGTCCGCGCCTTCGACTTCGCAACCAATCTCGGCGGCCTGGTCCGCAGCCATGAATCCCTGATCAAGCCAGAAGTCCTCTGGAACGTGAAGAAGGGGCTGGAGCTTGACGCTGCGGCCATGATTTCAACCATGGCGGCCCGCACCCGGCTGGAGCATGCAGTGCAGAACTATTTCTCGCGCTACGACCTGTTTCTCTCCCCGGCTGCCCAGGTTCTTCCCTTCGATGCCACCCAGCGCTGGCCCGAGCGGATCGCTGGCACCCCGGCCGAGACTTACCTGGACTGGATGCGCTCGGCCTGCCTGCTCTCCGCCACGGGCTTGCCGGTCATATCCATGCCCGGCGGTTTCACCGACTCCGGGATTCCGGTGGGATGGCAGATGGCCGCGAATCACTACCACGATGTCCAGCTGCTCGATTGGGCCGCCGGATACGAAGAGCAGACCCGCTTTGCAGATCAGCTGCCACGCCTGGTGGCCGATCCGGCGTCGGTAGCGGCCAGCGAAATCAAGACGGCAACTCTCTGAAGAAGAATTGGCGAAAGGCAGGCCGTGCAGGCAGTGCGCATCCCCGTCACGTGCCACTGCTGCCGGCGGGTTCCGCAAGCGCGAAATGTGCACTGGTCAGCCACAACCAGGTCCAGACGTGCAAGGATTGAGTAGGTGGGGGTTTCACAAGGGCATTCTGCGAGCGCTGTTTCCAGCGGACCCCGTGGGCAATCCGCAGGCAAAGATGCCGCTAGATGGTGGAGGGAGCTGGAGCGATGATTGAGCTCAGCACGGTTCAGCGCAGAATCATTGCTGCGCTCCAGGTGGACGGGCGGGCCACGTGGAGGAAGGTTGCTTCGGCCCTGGATTTGCCCGAACGCTCGGTATCCCGCCATGGTGCATGGCTGCTCGAAAACGGGCTGGTCACGGTGGCAGGCATCCGCCACCGCGAGCACTCGCTGCTCATCGCTTGTGCCTGCGCTCCGGGTGCAGGACGGATTGCGAGCGCATCGCTGTCGTCACGACCGGATACGAGCTTCGCGTATCAGGTCACTGGCAGGGAAGACCTCATCGTGGAAATGCACTACTCCGGAGATGTGACGGAGGTATTGACCCTGGAACTTCCTGCCACGCCCGGCGTTTCATCGATCGTTGTGTACCCGGTATTGAAGTACTTCAAGACCATTCGAGGATGGCGCCTGGGCTCGTTGAAGCCCGCAGAAGAAGCGGCGCTTCAGACGGGCCCGGATGTGACGAGCTGGCAGATCCAGCCGAACCTGAACCCGAAGGACGAACAGATCATCGCCGCCTTGCAAGAAGACGGCAGGGCGAGTTATGAATCAATTGCCCGGCGAGTAGCCATGAGCGAGACCTCGGTGGCGCGGCGAATCGACTGGCTGCTGACCACGGGACAAATTTCTATTCGTGCCCTCGTGGAGCCATCCGTGGTTGGCCTTGCCGTTGAAGCAATGCTATGGGTTTCTACAACATCTTCAGACGTCGAGAGGCTGGGCCAGCATCTGGCCACGCGCCCCGAAGTGCGCTACGCGGCGGCAGTGGCGGGAGACTGCCAGCTGGTGGTTGACGTGACAGTTGCCAACCATGCTGAACTCTACGAATTCATTTCGGGCATTAGCTGGGCAGAAGCGATGATCCAGATCAAGACATCTTTGGTCGTGGACGCGCGAAAACGTGGCGGGCGCCTGATCAGCAAGTGACCGGAAGCCGGAACGGAACCCCGGAGGCGGTTCGGAGTTAACCTGGATTCCAACTGCCGGAGAGTCATATTTCGCTGTTGGTCGCCACCTGCGTAAATGCCAGATGAACTTTCGGGACGGCTACGGGCAATCTGCGTAATATGCCAATTTTCGTCTTGCTACCGTCGGGTAGTGACATACTCTCGCTCTATTGAGTGCTCTGAAAACCACTCAGAAGGTTAACAACCAGTTAACCAAGCAGGGTGAAAGGAATACCGGCAACCGTGAGCAAGAGGTTGACCTTCGGGAAGAACCAAGCCGTCGCGACTCCAGAAAGTGCATGGCGAAAACGCAAAGACGCGTGGGAACACCTCGGCTACGTGCTGAGCGAGATTTCCTCTGAACACCAGGATGGCCCCGGCCGCAAAGAACATGAACTAGAAGCCGGCAGGTTGCTGGGGCTGTTGGCCTCCATTGAACCTTATTGGGCAAACCCCGGCCTGGACTATTTCAACGAAGTATCCGGACTCATGTCCAGCGGCCACTACGCCGACGCCATGCGCTTGGTCTATCAAGCCAACCAGTCGTTCAGGACCATTACGCAGTACGTGGATCTTGAAGGGCACGAAGGCATCCAGGCAGAAACCGACGAACCGGGCACCAGCACCCCGGGCGGGACGAAACCCTACGTGCCGATGGTCGAGATCCTGCTGCTGGATAATGGGCCAGCCGATGAGATTGCGCGGTTCACCGAGGAACTGGCCGCACAACGCCAGCGCACCGATCCATTCCACTACAACTTCATCGTGGTGCCCAGCGTCGAAGACGCCCTCGCCGCCGTCTTGATCAATCCAAGCATTCAAGGAGTGGTGCTCACAGCCCGCTTTGAACTGGCCACGCGACGCAGGCTCTCGTCAACACTGCATAAGTTCATTGTGAACCGCACCGCCGGCTACTTCGAGTCGACTCGTCAGATCCAGCGGCTGCTGGACCTGGAAGAGATCCTGGATAAGTTGCATCCGCAGATCCCGGTCTACCTGATGGCCGGTGTGGCGCTGGAATCCATTGCCCATGAGATCACCGGGCGGTTCCGCCGCATCTTCTCGCGCAACGACGGCATGGACTTGCACCTGTCGATCATTGCCGAAGTGATCGAGCGCTATCACACGCCGTTTTTCAACGCCCTGCAGAAGCACGCCAAACGGCCAGGCGGCGTATTTCACGCCATGCCCATCTCGCGTGCCGGGTCGGTGCAGAATTCACCGTGGGCACGGGACCTGGTGGATTTTTATGGCAAGAACCTGTTGCTGGCCGAAACCTCGGCAACCTCCGGCGGGCTGGACTCCCTGCTGGATCCGCAGAGCTCAATCAAGAAGGCCCACGAGCTGGCCGCTCGCGCTTTCGGAAGCCACCGCACCTACTTTGTCACCAACGGAACTTCGACAGCCAACAAGATCGTGCACCAATCGATCCTGGCACCGGGTGATATCGTCCTGGTGGATCGCAACTGCCACAAGTCCCACCACTATTCGCTAGTGCTCGCCGGTGCCCACGTGAGCTACCTTGAGGCCTACCCGCTGAACGAGCACTCCATGTACGGGGCTGTTCCACTGCGGGACATCAAGGCCCGGTTGCTGCAATTGCGGCGCGAAGGGTTGCTGCACAAGGTCAAAATGGTGACCCTGACCAACTGCACCTTCGACGGCATCATCTACGACCCGCGCAGGGTCATGGAAGAGTGCCTGGCCATCAAACCGGATTTGGTCTTCCTGTGGGATGAAGCGTGGTTTGCCTTCGCCAGCTTCCACCCGGTGTACCGGCAGCGCACCGCGATGAGCGTTGCCAAGGTGCTGGAAGAAGAGATGGAAACGCAGGAATACCAGCAGCGCCATGCCCGGCAAGCCAAGGACCTGCCAGCGCCTGGCACCAGCGACCGGCCTGAAAATGATGACGCATGGCTGAACACGCGGTTGATTCCAGATCCGGAACAGGTTCGCTTGCGCGTGTACTCCACCCAATCCACGCACAAGACGCTGACCTCGCTGCGCCAGGGATCCATGATCCACGTCTTTGACCAGGACTTCGCGATGCGCAATCTCAACGCCTTCCGCGAGGCCTACATGACCCACACCTCGACCTCGCCGAACTACCAGATCTTGGCGTCGCTGGATATCGGCCGTCGCCAGGCGGAGCTGGAAGGCTATGCCCTGGTGCAGCGCCAGGTGGATTTGGCGCAGTCCATCTGCCGGGCCATGGGCCGCAACACTTTGCTGGGCAAGTACTTCCGGATCTTGGATTCCAAGGACCTGATTCCCGCCGAGTATCGGTGCTCTACCAGCGCGATGCCGGTCCGCGACGGATTGGCCGCCTGGGATGAGGCCTGGCAAAACGACGAGTTCGTGGTGGATCCTTCGAGACTGACCTTGGATATCAGCAGGACCGGGGTGGACGGGGATACCTTCAAGCACCAGTACCTGATGGACGGGCATTCCATCCAGGTCAACAAGACCAGCCGCACCTCGGTGCTGCTGATGACCAATATCGGAACCACCCGTTCCGCCGTGGCCCACCTGATTGAAGTCCTGGTGAAAATCGCCGAGGAGCTGGAACGGAAAAAGCGCCTTGACGGGCGAGTGCTGGCCATGGGCAAGACGGCCGATCAGCACCAGGTCTGCCTTCCGGACTTCAGTTTCTTCGCGCCGGAATTCGATACCGGGGGCGGCAGCGGCGATCTGCGCAAGGCGTACTACCTGACCTATCAGGACCCGGCGACGCACTTCCTGTCGTCGGCACAGATCCGCGCAAGGATTATCGCGGGGGAGCAGATCGTTTCGGCTGTGTTTGTCACTCCCTATCCGCCAGGATTCCCGGTGCTGGTGCCGGGCCAGGTGGTCACCTTGAACATCCTGGATTACATGGACCGGCTGGATACCCGCGAGATCCATGGCTATCACCAGGATCTCGGGTACCAGGTGTTCACCCATGAATCCCTGGAAGAGCTGAAACCAGCCAGCTCAACGGCGTAGGCTCCAAAACCTGAATGGCACCCGCGAAAGCGGGTGCCATTCAGGTTAAGGATCGAGCCGTTATTGCTGGGCGGCCAAATAGTTTGAGACTGCTTCAAAAGCCCTGATGGTGGGGAAGAGCTTGGAAGCATCCTGCGGCAAGGGCCAGCTCGATAGCTTCACAGCCACCAACTTCGTTGCCGGATCCATGTAGATCATCTGGCCATGGATTCCCAACGCCACCGCGGCATTGGTGGCAGGGTTGGGAAACCAGATCTGGTTGCGATATCGGCCGCCAGGCATCATGTTGTCGGTGGGGGATTGGGCGAAAGCCTGCATCTGCATCGGGTCCGCGGTGAAGGTGTCGGCAAGCCAGTCTTCGGAGACGACCTGTTTTCCGGTCAAGGCCCTGCCGCCGTTGACGTACATATGCCCAAAGCGCGCGAGGTCGCGAAGCGTGGCATTAAAACCGCCATCGAACATTCCGGTTCCGAATTGGTCCACGCCCATGACCAGGTCTTGCTGTGCACCAATTTTTGACCAGATGCGCTCCGAAAGCAGTTCTTGCATCGGCGCGCCACCAGCAGATTCCAGCACCCAGCCCAGAACATCGGTTTCACAAGAGCGATACTCGAAAGCGCCACCGTGAGCCGACTTGGCCTGCAAGGTCCGCAAGAATTCGTACATGCCGATGGGGCCGACAGTTCCGTGGGCGGGTGCCCAGCCGATGGCCTCTTCGAGCAACCGTACTTCCGCGCCCGGGTCCAGATACTCTTCCGAGAATTTGATGCCCGAGCGCATATCCAAAATATCGCGCACCCGTGCTCCGGCGTAGCCACTGGTGGCCAGCGCTGGAACATAGGTGGTGACTTCCTGCTCGGGATCCAGCAGCCCTGCATCAATCAGTGCACCTGCCAAGGTGCCGACCAGGGTTTTGCTCACGGACATCAGCAAATGGTCGGTCAGCGAGGTCATGGTGTTGTAGTACTTTTCCCAGAGAATCCTGCCGTTGTGCATGATGAGCACCGCATCGGTATTGGTCGCATGCATCACCCCGCGCACGGTCAGCGCCGGGTCGGTAATGCTGGCCTTGGCTACTTCCAGCTTTCCCATTTTTTCTTCGGCCAAATGAAGCTTCACAATCGGACCGTCGCCGCGGGAGACCTTTACGGTGGGGTGGATGCGGGCGATGTTCTGGAAAGAGCGCTTGATGTTCTGCGGGTACTGCCAGGTGGCAATGTTCAGCGCAGTGCTGGAGTTGCCAGAGGTGTTGGCCGACTGCGGCGCGGCGGCATCGGTGGCCTCAGTTGCCATGCTCTGCCGTTGGAACGTCAATGCCCTTGTATTGGGAGCGGATCGAGGCAATGAAGTGCTTGGCATCAATGCTGAGCTTGGTTTTCTTCTTGCCTTCGTACTGAAGTTTGGCCTTGGTGACCAGGACCCCAAGGTCGGCCCCTTTCCAGCGGTAGTCTTCTACGCCGTAAATGCGCAGGAAGAATGCTTCTTTATGCGATTGCAGCTGATGCCAGTCCAGTGCGGAACGAGAGAACTGCAGCTTGCCCCGTGAATCAAGGAAATACTTTCCCGTGCGCGGTGCGTGGGTAATGTACTGGAGAATGTCATCGGTTTCCTTGATGATCATGTGGCTCCAGACATCTGCTCCACTCATCTCTTCCCAGCGGGCGTTGATCTCATCAACATCCAAGTCGAATTCGACATCCAAGAATTCAAGGAGGTGGAAGAGGAACAGCGGGATGTCCGCGTAGGCGCCGGCAGTGACGTTGGTAATGGCACTGGCACCGGAGATTCGCGGGTTCAGCTCACCGAGGTATACCTCGTCCGTATCGGTGTCAACGAGGACATCAACCTCGAAGAATCCGCGGTAGCCCGCGCTTTGCAAGCCGTTGCCCACCTTGCGGACCAGATCGATGGTGCGCGAGCGCTGCGAATCGGTGAGCACATCGGGGTGCATCTCGTTGCCGCACCAGCCACCCTTGTACGGGGTCAATTCCTTGTAGCCGGCGAGTTCGGTCAGGATCGGTCCCACCACGGTGCCGCAGCCGGTGAGCACTGCTTCCACGGCAACAGGCTGGTTGTTAATCCGTTTCATGACCTTCAGCTCTTCGCCGATGATGTTCTTGGAGTGCTGCTTCCACTGCTGCTTGGAATCAATGAAGAACGTGGTCTTGCCCGAGTCGCCATATGGGGTTTGAACCACCAGGTCCTCGCCGAGTCCGGCTTCATCGGCCAACTCCATGAGCTCTTCGTAGCTGGATGCCGTGCCCAGCACGTTGGGAACCGAAGGAGCACCTGCGGCGTTGCCAAGCTTGGTGGTGACAATCTTTGAATCCAGTTCCTCGCGCAGGGCGGCAGAAGGCAGTATCAGGTCGTAGCCGAGTTCTTCGCAGATCGCTTCAGTTTCTTCGTCGAAGAACACCATGGCGATCTTGGGGCGTGGCCCGCCGGGGGTGCACTGGGAGTAGATGTATTCGCGGACTTCGGGATTTTCCAGCAGCCAGTTGTTGATTTCCTCAGCGCTTTGGAATTCGATGTAGGGCTTCTCAGCTGGCGTGAAGACCCGGGGATGGTGGCCATCCCAACCGTCGTAGTAGGTGATGTAGCTGAACTTGCGGACCCACCGGTCCAGTCCCAGCAGATTGACCGGGGTAGCACCGAGGAAAAAAATCGGAGTCTTGTTGGTGCGGAAGAAATGGCGCACTTCGCTCATGTTCTTCAGCTTGCGTTCAAAGGGCAGGACCCTGGAGGAGATCTCCTCAGGCAATTCCTGATTGTAGGCGGCATCAACAGCGACGTTGGCGCTCAGATGATCTGTAGCGGTGCGCGCCTTATGGCGCAGTTTGTCCAAATCGCTTGGCTTGGGCATGCGGGGGCGAGAAGCCGGGGCGTGGGCTTCAAGGATATTTGCCATGATGTGTTGCTGTCCTTTGAAACTGTCTGAAGGAGGGGCGATGGCACGAGAAAATGCGTGACAGTTTCATGCTCAAGTCCCATCGTGAGCAACAGTGGCTTTTGCGGTGAACGCGCGGTGAACATTGGCCCCGGATCTTCGTCTTTGACCTATGACTAGGAAAAAGATAAAAACACGGGGTCAATAAGCAGGCAACGTTACTGACTATTTCGATAGTTCAGCCGGCGATGGTGGCAGTGAAATCCGTTTCCTGGAATTCAAATCCCGCCTTGTCCAGAACCTCGCTGGTGACCTTTCGCCCGGTCAATGCGACGCGCGCATTGGAACCCATGACGGCCGCGCCGATCTTGGGCAGTACCGAGCCGGTGGGCAGCCCCGGCAGGCCGGCGACTGAACGCAGTGCAGCCATGACCTGCGCATTGCGCAAGGGCACGGGGCTGGTCCCATGAACCAAGCCGGCGGGAATCTGAGGCGATTCAAATCCGAGCATGCAACGAATCAGGCGCAGCCAATCCTGCAAGCCGATCCAGCTGAACCACTGCTGGCCACTGCCCATGGGCCCGCCCAGACCGGTATTGACCAGCATGTTCAGCGGCCCGAGCAAGGGGGCATCCGGGTGCATGACCAGGGAGGTGCGCAGGATGTAGCGTTGGGCGGCGTTCACCTCGGCCTCGTTGAAGGCTTGCTCCCAGGCCGAGGCGACGCCGGTCATTTCCGGCAGCGCACGGTGGTCGGTAGGAATCGGGCTGGACTCGGTCAGCTCGGCTTCACCGGCATCGCCAAAGATCGCAGTGGTGCTCGACTGGATCCAGGTGGCCAGCGTTGGCGCTGCCGCTGCGGCCTGCGCCAAGGCCTGTGTAGAGGTCACGCGTGAATCGGTGAGGGCCGCAATATTCTGCGGGGTATTGCGCTTGTCCACACGCTCGCCAGCCAAGTTGATCAGATGAACCGGGTGATCGCTGCGCAGCACGCCGGTCCATGGCCCTTGATGCACGCCATCCCAGATGAATTGCTCGGCCGGGAAGTCGGTCTCGGCTTTGCGGGTGAGGACCGCCACCGACAATCCCCGGCAGACAAGGTCGGCGGCGAGGTTGCGGCCAAGGAATCCGCGGCCACCGGAAATGACAATCTGGGCATCGCGCTTGCGGTGCGCGGTCGGAGCCACGATCTTGTACAGGCGTGCCGCGGCAACAGCGAAGTCCTTGCACAGGGCATTGGCCACGGTGAATTTGAAGGCTGCGGTGCCCGGACCGGAGAGGCGAACGGTGAAGTGCACCAGGCAGCCGTTTTCATGCTCGTCAACCTGCCAGCGCAAGGACATTTCGCCTGCCGGTTGCGGCTGGGTGAACTCGACCATTCGAGTTTGATGGTTGCGCCGGGTGATGCTTCCGGACGGTGCGGTGCTCCGGTGCAGGGGGCCAAACAGCCTGCCAGGTGGCAGGAGATCTACCTTGGTGCCAACTCCGCGCTGGTCGTCATGGACGATAAAGCCGTCGAAGCTTTTCATCCACAGGCCGGTTTGGGACAGGTTGCCGACGATGGAGTAGACGGCTTTGGGATCTGCGGCCAGGAACTGGGTTTCGGTGCGCTGCCAGTGGGTGAAATTATTCTGGGTGCTCATCGTGAACGTTCCTTCCAGCTCGGGACATCGGGCATAGCTCAAGGCTACTGCGCCCGGGACGGTTAAGCAGGTGCGACATCAAGGCCTGCGGGGTATGAAAAAAGCTTCCCGCAGCTGCTCACAATTATGGTTTGCAGCTGCGGGAAGCTTGATCAGTGGATTCCTAGGCGGTGACCTTCGAACCGACTTCCTTTTCCATCTCGGTGAATTCCGCATCGATGGTCGGGTTTGGCCGGAAGGTGGCTCGGGAGACCAGCCAGGCGACCAGCATGGCAACGATGAAACCAGGAACGATTTCATACATGGCCGAGGACAGCGGCTTGATATTTCCCCAAATGAAGACCACTACGGCACCGGAAACCATGCCGGCGAATCCGCCAACAGCAGTCAGCTTGCGCCAGTACAGCGACAACAGGACGATCGGGCCGAAGGCGGCGCCGAAGCCTGCCCAGGCGAAGGACACGAGCTCCAGGATCGAGGAGTTCGGGTTCAGCGCCAGCACTGCGGCAATGATGGCCACGAGCAGCACGCCGGAGCGTCCAAGGTTGACCAGTACCTTCGGCGAAGCCTTGCGGCCGGTGATGTTGTACAGGTCTTCTACCAGTGCCGAAGAGCAAACGATCAGCTGCGATGACATGGTGGACATGATCGCTGCCAAAACAGCGGCGAGCACCAGGCCGGCAATCAACGGGTGGAAGAAGGTCTGGCTCAGCAGCAAGAAGACGGTTTCGCTGCTGGACTTGTCCAGCGGCTTCTCGGCGAAGTACGCGACGCCAATGAATGCGGTAAGGATGGCACCCAAGGTAGTCAGGAACATCCAGCCAATGCCGATGCGGCGGGCGGTCTTTGCCTCGCCTGGGGTGCGCAAGGCCATGAAGCGCACGATGATGTGCGGCTGGCCGAAGTAGCCCAGGCCCCACGCGGCGGTGGAGAAGATGGCGACTGCCGCCAGAATTGCGCTGTTGTCATTGAACGACGAGAACAGGTTGAACGCATCCGGGTTCAAGGAGGTGATCTTGGTGCCGATATCCCCGATGTTGCCCATGTTGATCACGGCAACAATTGGGACAGAGATCAGGGCAAGGAACATCAGGACACCCTGGACCATGTCGGTTAGCGAAGCGCCGAGGAAGCCGCCAAAGAGGGTGTAGAGCAAGGTAATGAAGGCGACGAAGAACATGCCCGAGAGGTAGGGCCAGCCGAAGGATGCGTCGAAGAACTTGCCGGCTGCCACCATGCCCGAAGAGACATAGAACGTGAAGAACACCAGAATGATCACGGCAGAACCGATGCGCAGCAGGTGCGCATTGTCCTTCAGCCGCTTCTCGAAGAAGCTGGGAATGGTGATCGCGTTCTCGGAGATGGCGGTGTAGGAACGTAGTCGCGGAGCGACATACTTCCAGTTCAGCCAAGCACCGATGAGCAGGCCGATGGCGATCCATGCCTCGTGCAGGCCGCCCAGGTAGATGGCGCCGGGAAGGCCCATGAGCAGCCAGCCGGACATGTCGGAGGCGCCGGCAGAGAGCGCGGCAACCCAGGGTTTCAGGCCGCGGTCGGCCAGCATGTAGTCGTCGATATTGTTGGTTCGGCGATACGCCACATAGCCGATGCCAAGCATGGCGGCCATGTAGATCGCAATCGCAATCAGCTGGAAAGTCTGGTCGGACATAGTTCCTCATTACCGTTGCTGTCCCGGATCGCTGGGGTGATCCGGGACGCGGATTCTAGTGGTGCGAGTCACCACTATGACACGAATTGCGCAGTTTGTCGCAAGTGCCGAAATTTTCGGGATGGTTTGTTTTCCTAATCGACCGTATCGAAGTCTTTGGGTGTAGCCAAAATTACGGAGTCGTCTGCGTCACTCATTCCCGGCTGTGCGTGCAGCATGTTGCGCACCGCCTGAATCCCCGGTGACTTGGTCGAAGAATGCCGCATTGCGGTGAAGATGGTGCGCGCCGGCGCGCCGGGCAAATCGACGGTGCGCAAGGCGCTGTGATTCGAGCGCAGCACCAGATCCGGGAGCATCGCCACGGCATTTCCGGTCTGGACCAGTTCCACGTGGGCCTGGAGATCGGCGGTTTCGTAGCGCAGGTCCGGTTCGAAGCCGGCCAGCCGGCAGGCCTGCAGGGCCCAATGCCGGCTGGCGGCCCCATCTGGTTCCACCACCCAGGGCAAGGTGGCGGCATGTTCCAGCAGTGTGACCCGGTCGAAATCCTCATTGCCTGCCGCTCCCCGCGCCGGGAGGGCCAGGCGGATGGGATCGTGGGTGAGCATGCGGCGGTCAAGGCTGGCGTAGTGCGGTGCCGAATGGCCGGAATATTGTTCGGCAACCACCAGGTCAAAGCTGCGGCTGCTCGTTTCCTGCAGCGCGTCGGCCGGTTCCTGCTGGCTCATTTCCACCCGGAGTTCCGGGTATTTTTCGCGCAATTCCCGCAAGACCGGTGGCATCAGGGCGAGCATCGCGGTCTGGAAGACGGCCAGCCTCACGGTGCCGGCAACCGTGGACATGGTGCCAGCCAAATCCGCTTCGGCCTGCTCCATGGCTTCGAGCAGGGTTTCGGTGTGGGCGACCAGCAGCTGGGCCTGGGCAGTGAGCTTCAGGGTGCGGCCGGTGCGGCGCAGCAAGGGCACCCCGGCTTCTGCCTCCAGCTGGCTCAGCTGCTGGGAAACCGAGGAGGGGGAGTACCTCAGCGAGTCGGCAACTTCGGCAATGGTTCCGCGGATGCTGAGCTCTCGGAGCAGCCGCAATCGTCGCAATTCAAGCACCGGTTTTCCGCCGTTCCTGTGGGTTGGATGTGATGCGTCTCAATACATTAGCAAACCCGAACAAATATCTTCGGTTTTGTTCGCTTTTGCTTAACGCAAGTTGGGGTCATACTCGAATTTGCACACAGCTTTTTTCCGCGGGGATCACCGCGCAGAAAGCCACAACGACATTAGCGTTCGGTGCCGAACCCAGACTGAACAACTTTGCATCGAAGGGACCAATAAGTGTCTTCAATCTCCACCCAGCACACCGTGCCGGCAGCAGTTGATGCTGCAGGCAACCCGCTTACCTCTCCGGCAGATGTCGCCGAAGATGTCATCGCGTTGGTGCGCCGCTGGCTCACCGAGGCGTCCAGCTATCCTGTTGATGCCGCGGCAGCCCGACTGGCCGGTGTGCTCAAGGATCCCAACGGCTTGGACTTCACCGTGGGATTTGTTGACGGAGTCATCCGTCCCGAAGACCTGCGCGTTGCCGCCGCCAACCTCAAGCAGCTGGCCCCGAAGGTTCCAAGCTTCCTTCCGTGGTACATGCGCAAGGCCGTGGGCCTCGGCGGCGTCATGGCACCGGTTCTGCCACAGGTTGTCGTCCCGATCGCGCGCAAGGTCTTGCGCGAGATGGTGGGCCACCTGATCATCGACGCCTCCGAAGCGAAGCTCGGCGGCGCGATCAAGAAGATCAAGCGCGAAGGCGTCAACCTTAACGTCAACCTCCTGGGCGAAGCCATCCTCGGCGAGGGCGAAGCCGCCCGCCGCCTGGAAGGCACCACCACGCTGCTGGCCCGCGACGACGTGGACTACGTCTCCATCAAGGTGTCCTCCACCGTGGCCCCGCACAACCACTGGGCATTCGACGAAGCCGTGGAGCACATTGTCGAGAAGCTCAGCCCGCTCTACGAGCTGGCCGCACGCAGCCCCAAGAAGAAGTTCATCAACCTGGACATGGAAGAGTACAAGGACCTGGAGCTGACCATTGCGGTCTTCACCCAGATCCTCTCCAAGCCCGAGTTCAAGGATTTGCCGGCCGGCATTGTGCTGCAGGCCTACCTTCCTGACGCGCTGTCCGCCATGATCGAATTGCAGGAATTCACCGCAGCCCGCGTGGCCGACGGCGGAGCGCCGATCAAGGTCCGCGTAGTTAAGGGCGCAAACCTGCCAATGGAGACCATGGAAGCCGACATCCACGGCTGGCCGCTGGCCACCTGGCACACTAAGCAGGACTCGGACACCAGCTACAAGTCCGTGCTGGAATACGCCCTGCGCCCCGAGCATGTGAAGAACGTGCGCATCGGCGTCGCCGGACACAACCTCTTCGACGTGGCGCTGGCCTGGCTGCTGGCCAAGGCCCGCAACGTCACCGACGGCATCGAATTCGAAATGCTCCTGGGCATGGCCACCGGCCAGGCCGAAGCAGTGCGCCGCGAAGTCGGCTCGCTATTGCTGTACACCCCAGTGGTGCACCCGCAGGAATTCGATGTGGCCATCGCCTACCTGATCCGCCGCCTGGAAGAAGGCGCCAGCCAGGACAACTTCATGTCCGCTGTCTTCGAGCTGTCCAAGAACGAGCAGCTCTTCGAACGCGAGAAGAACCGCTTCCTCGCTTCCCTCGAAGCACTGACCAACAAGGTCCCTGCCCCGCACCGCATCCAGAACCGCCAGGTCCAGGATCCAGAGCTCGCGGCGCGCATTGAGGGATTCGCCGATGGCTCCACGGAATTCTTCAACACCCCGGACACCGACCCGGACCTGATGCAGAACCGCACCTGGGGACGCGAGATCCTGGCCAAGATGGAAGCATCGCCACTGGGCAAGGACCTGGTGAAGGCCAACACCATCAACGCCGCCGGCGAACTGGATGAAGCCATCGCCATGGGCGTGGATGCTTCCCAGGCGTGGCAGGCAATGGGGTCGGCGCAGCGCGCCGAGATCCTGCACCGTGCCGGACTGCTCTTTGAAGAACGCCGCGCCACCCTGCTGGAAGTCCTGGGTTCCGAATGCGGAAAGACCATCGACCAGGGCGACGTGGAAATCTCCGAAGCCATCGACTTCGCCCACTACTACTCGCAGCTGGGCCGCGAGCTCGATGAGGTCGACGGCGCAAAGTACGTGCCATCGAAGCTGACCGTGGTGACCCCGCCATGGAACTTCCCGATGGCCATCCCGGCCGGTTCCACCCTCTCGGCATTGGCCGCAGGCTCGGCCGTGATCATCAAGCCGGCCACCCAGGCTGCTCGCGTCGGATCGGTCATGGTGCAGTGCCTCTGGGATGCAGGTGTTCCCAAGGATGTTCTGCAGCTGGTCTTCGTGGGCGATCGCACTCTGGGCCAGCAGCTGGTCTCCGATGAGCGCGTTGACCGGTTGATCCTCACCGGTGGCTACGAAACCGCTGAGCTCTTCCGCTCCTTCCGCAAGGACCTGCCGCTGCTGGCCGAGACGTCGGGCAAGAACGCCATCATCGTCACCCCGCACGCCGACCTTGATCTGGCAGCCCGCGACGTGGTGCAGTCAGCCTTCGGCCACGCCGGCCAGAAGTGCTCGGCCGCCTCGCTGGTCGTCCTGGTGGGCACCGTGGCCGACTCGCGCCGCTTCAACAACCAGCTGATCGATGCGGTGAAGTCGCTGAAGGTCGGCTACCCATGGAATCCCGAATCCCAGATGGGCCCATTGATTGGCGAGCCAGGCGAAAAGCTCAAGCGCGGCTTGACCACCCTGGGCGAGGGCGAGCGCTGGGCCATCGAGCCGAAGCAGCTCGACGATTCGGGCAAGCTCTACTCGCCAGGCGTGCGCTACGGCGTGCAGCGTGGCAGCGAGTACCACAAGACCGAATACTTCGGTCCGATCCTGGGCGTGATGACAGCTGCGACGCTGGAAGAAGCAGTAGAGATCGTCAACGAAGTGGACTACGGATTGACCTCGGGCCTGCACTCGCTGGACCGCGGCGAAATGGCCTACTGGCTGGATAACATCCAGGCTGGCAACGTCTACGTCAACCGCGGCATCACCGGCGCGATCGTACAGCGCCAGCCATTTGGCGGCTGGAAGAAGTCGGCCATTGGCGCCGGCACCAAGGCCGGCGGCCCGAACTACCTGATTGGCATGGGCAGCTGGGTTGATGCGCCGGTCAAGGACACCGCAGCCCTGTCTCGTTTCGACGAGCGGTTGCTGGGTGCAGCGCAGCTTGATGAATCGCAGGCGCAGTGGCTGGCCTCGGCCCTGGGCAGCGACAAGTTCTGGTGGAACACCGAGTTCAACCAGGCCAAGGACCGTTCGGGACTGGTCTCGGAGCGCAACGTCTTCCGCTACTGCTCGGTGGATGTCACTGTCCGCTTCGAGCAGGAGACCAGTGGCCATGGCTTGGCTGAGGCCTTGCGCGTGGTGGCTGCCGGTGTGACCGCTGGTTCGCGTGTCCGCTTGTCCCTGGATGCTGAACTTCCACGTGAACTGCGCACCTTGCTGGCCGAGAACTCGGTTACCGTGGTCCGCGAAAGCGCCGACCAGTTCGCAGCCCACGCAGCCAAGCTTGCTGCGAAGACCGGCCCGGACTCGGCCGCTCGCATCCGCTTGATTGGCGGATCGGTGAAGGCCGTCGCCGAAGCCACCGAAGGCAAGCCGGATGTTGCCATCTACGCTTCGCCGGTGACCGCTGCCGGGCGTGTGGAGTTGCTGCCGTTCCTGCACGAGCAGGCAGTGTCCATCACCGCCCACCGCTTTGGTACTCCTAACCACCTGAGCGACGGACTGGTCTAGTCTCCATCTAAAGCTGATGCAGCCAGCATTCCTTATATAAGGAATGCTGGCTGCATTTGTGTTCTCTGGGGGGAACTAGTTCTTGGATTTCTTGTATTTGCGGATCAGGAAGTCTGCCATAGCGGATAAAAGCGCAGGAATAACGTAGCGGCCCAATGTTGCCAGGACAAAGGCAGGCAGAGAGCCGTGCTCCGAGGCAATGGCGGCCTGAGCAACAAAACCCATGCCGATGGCCGAAACAAGGCCGGTGATCCACCCGGCGAGTGAACGCGAACGCAACACAAGCCAGCCGGCCAAGGACATGACCGGCAGCAGCAGGCCCCAGACCATGAAGTAGCCGGAGTACTGGCCGGTGAAGTCCAGTGCCGACACCATGAACCAGTCGCCATATTCGACGGAATCAATCACCGGCAGTTTCAGCACGACGTCCAGGATCTGCGCGAGCAGCACCAAGGCCATGGCAAAGATCTTGGTGTCCCTGCGTCCGGGCAGGAACCACAGGCTGGCGATAGCGAGGCAGCGGGTGGCCCACAGCGCCACGATGATCAGCAGGCTTCCGCCGGTGATGTAATGGGCGGTTGCCAACATGGTCGAGCCCGCGATGCAGACGATCAAAAGCAGCCATACGCCGATCAACCGGGCGGGCAATTGCAAGAGGGGTTTTTCTTCGCTCACTGGGCCAAGTCTAGTAATGCTCGCTGTGCGCGGGCTTGGTCGAGCGTTCGCCCACGGACCTAGACTTCAAGCTTCAGGGCCTTGCGCAAGGTCAAGGAGCCGCCGGTATGCATGACTGCGCGGCGGTAGATCTTCTCCGCGAAGAGCAGCACTACCCAGCAGGTGGCCAAGAGGACGGCCAATGAAAGAATCGGCTCCCACAGCGCAACCTCGCCAGATAGCAGCCGGATAGGCATGGCCACGGATGAGGCGATGGGAACGTACGAGGCCGCAACCAGGAAGCCGTCCTTGGCATAGAGCCCGATGAACAGCACCGCGATGAGCACTGTCACCACCGGACCGCTGGATTGTTGCAGGTCTTCGGTTCTCGTTGCCAACGAGCCAAGCGCTGCCCAGGCCCCGGCCAAGACCAGGAAGCCGCCAAAGAAGAAGACAACAAACCATCCGGCAACCTGGGAAACAACGCCAAGGAACGGGATCTCGAGTGGGGAGAGGTAGGCAGCGAGCAGCCCAACACCCAGGAAGACCAGGAGCTGGATCATGGCGAGAATGACGTTGCCAATGATCTTGCCGGTGAGCAATTGGCGCAGTCGAATGGTGCTGGCGAGAATTTCCACCACGCGGTTCTGCTTCTCTTCGATGACCGAGTTGGCAATCGGCATGCCAAAGAGCAGCGCAGCCATGTAGAACAAGAAGGAGAAGAGGAAGCCCATGGCCTTGACCATTGAATTCCGGTCCGCGTCTCCCTGAAGCTGGGAGACGGCCAGCGCATCGGCAGCGGGCAAGCTCGTGGCGTCTAGGCCGGCTGAAGAGAGCACCCGATCCGTGAGCACGGTGTCGACTCCGTCAGCAACCAGTTGGCTCAGCTGCTCGTCAACTCCGTCATAGCCGGTGAGCGAATACTCTTGGGAGCCGTTGCTGCTGGAAAGCATCGCATCCAATTCGCCATCGGCGAGCTGCTGCCGCGCTTCTGGTTCAGTGGCCTTGGCAATGCTCAAGCGCATGTCGCCAGGCTTGTCCTTCTGGACCTGGTCCAGCACCTCATAGCTGGACTCATCGGTAGCGGCCACGGCAAATTCCGCAGTGCGGCTGCCAAGAATGCTGGAGACAACTATCGACCCAATGATCACCAGCAACGTGCCAATCGTGCTGATGATGAAGGCTTTGTCGCGTAGTTTCGTTTCAACTTCTCGCAGGGCGACGATCAGCCATGCAGGGGTCGTGGTTTTCATCGGATGATCTCCCTGTAGATGTCGGCCAAGGAAGGGCGGTAGATGGAGAACTCGTTCACCGTGCCGCGCTCCATGGCCTGGGACAGCACCCGTTGCGCCGTCGTTCCGGAATCGAAATTGACCAGTGCTTCCGGACCGGAAATATCGATGACCGTGACACCTGGTTCATTGCGCAGCCAACCGGCATCCGATCCCAAGGACAACCGATGGCGCGAAGCCTGGGAGGCCCGCAGGTCATCGGCTGACGAGCTAGCGAGAATCCTGCCTTTCTGGATGATCACCAAGTGGTCAACTAGCACGTCAAGCAGATCCAGCTGGTGCGACGAGAAGAGCACGGGAACTCCTCGTGTAGCGTAATCCCGCAAGATCGAGCTCATCGCATCCACGGCGATGGGATCGAGCCCGCTAAAAGGCTCGTCAAGGATCAGGACATCGGGTTCGTGCAACAGCGAAGCGGCAACCTGCACCCGTTGCTGGTTGCCCAGCGAGAGCGACTCCAGTTTGGCTTTGGAACGCGACTCCAATCCGAATCGGGATAACAAGTCCATCGCCCGTGAACGAGCCGTGGATCGCGCCAAGCCGTGCAGCTGTCCCAGGTAGACCAGCTGGTCAATGACTGGCTGCTTGGGGTACAGCCCTCGTTCCTCGGGCATATATCCGAAATTCGGCCGGGTATCCGATGACAGCTCGACGCCATTGAGGCTGACGGTTCCTGAATTCGCGGCCAGCAACCCCATGATGATGCGCATGGTGGTGGTCTTGCCGGCACCATTGGCACCGACAAATCCGGTCAAAGCGCCCCCGGGCACCGTGAAGCTGACATCGTCGAGTACCTGGTGCTCCGAGAATGAGCGTGAGACGTTCTGCAACTCAAGCAAGTTTTCCTCCACCGAATAATATTTATACTCATCAGCCTAGGAAATGAGACCGGCTAAGTGATCAATCTGAAGGCTCAAACTATTGGATGAGTCCGGCACGATGGGCAAACAACACTCCCTGGACCCGATCGCGCAGGTGGAGCTTGGCCAGCAGATTGGAGAGATGGGTTTTGACTGTTGCTTCGGACAAAGCCAGTGAAGCGGCAATTTCCTGGTTGTTCTTGCCTTTGGCCAACTCGTGCAGCACCTGGAATTCTCGCTCCGTCAGGGTCTTGAGCTGCTCGGATTCCGGGCTTGCCTGCATGCCGGCGTGATCCAGGGCCTTGGACGTACGACGCTTGATGAGCTTGAGGGTGACTTCGGGGGAGAGCAGCCCGTTGCCGGCGGCCACTTGGTGAACCGCGGTGATCAACGTTTCTGGTTCGCTGTTTTTCAGCAGGAATCCACTGGCTCCGGCATCCATCGCGTCAAAGAGATAGTCGTCCCGGTTGAAAGTGGTCAGCACGATCACCTTGGTAGCGGTGTCGGCCACGATCTTTGCCGTGGCTTCGATGCCATCCATCTGAGGCATTTGGATGTCCATCAGTGCCAGCGTCGGGTTCAGCTTCTGGACCATTTCAATACCGGCAGAACCGTTATCGGCGGTGCCGACGACCTCAATGTGCTCATCTGTCTCCAGGATGAGTTTGAGAGAGGAAACGATCAGGGACTGATCATCGCAAATCACTACGGATATCTTGCTCATGGGACCGGATTCGTTTCGGGATGCGTGAGAACACGTAGCCTGGCGCGCGTGCGCCAACCGCGCGGAATACGGGGACCAATTTCCACCAGTCCATGATGCAAATTGGCCCGTTCGCGAATGCCTCGCAATCCGAATCCCGTGCCAGAGGAATCAGGGCGTGGACGCCCGTCATCGGTGACCTCGACTTCTACCCATGCACCTTGTTCATCCAATCCTGAACGCAACGACAATGTTGCGCGATGGGCGGTGGAATGGCGGCGGACATTGGCCAGGGCCTCACCGCTGATCCGGTAGAGAGCCAGTGATAGCCCTGCAGGCAAGCCATCGATGAAACCTGGCTGGTGCTCATCGCGCGAAAGGTTCACCGTCAGCCCGTGGAGTTTGCTGGCGGTAATCAGTTCGCCGAGGCGTGCCATCGAAGGTTCCGGGTTTCGTGTCCCGTCAGCGGATTCCGGGTGCAGCTCGGTGGTGTTGTTCTCGCGCAGCACCCCGAGCAGTGCGCGAGTTTCCTGCACGGCGCTGCGTGCCGAAGTCTCGATGCCGCGCATCAACTCCAAGGATTTATCCGGGTCCCGGTCATGAACCAAGCGGGCGGCCGACGCCTGCACGCCCACCGAGGCGATGTGATGGGCGATGACATCGTGGAGTTCGCGGGCTATGCGCAAGCGTTCCTCGTTGACGGCTCGATCTGCCAGCTGCTGTGCCTGATCAGCGATTCGCTGGGCTTGTTCCTTGACGATCTCGCTGGAGTAGGCATTGGACCAGCTGATCAGTCCAAGGAAGATTGCGCCACCGAAATACATCAGGTTTACGAGGAAGCTATAGAGGGAATAGGCCACCTCCACCGGCAACAGCCCGGCAGGATCCTCCACCATTTTCATGCCGGTCGCCGCATAAAGATCCGAGGTGAATAATGAGACGACAATCCATACGGCCATGGCCAGAAGCACTACGGTCAGAGACGTCCACAGTGCTCGGCGATTCCTGGCCCAGGTCACTGCGGTATAAAGACCAAGGAAGTAGGCAAGCTGGGCGCAGAGCTGCATGGTCACCGTATAGGTTTCAGAGCCGCCGCTGGCCACGAAAGCGACGGAACCGATAAGCATCATTGGAATTGGCCAACGCCGCCGGAACATCAACGGCAGGATCAACGAGGCAAGGATCAAGAACGCGAGCGGACGCTGTACCGCATCCTCTTTTTCGGTCAGCGAAAGGACTAGTTCTTGCATCAGCAATGCCAAAAGCAGAAAAGCCAGTGCGAGGATTACGTCCCTGCGCAGTCCTTTTGGCTCAGGTGCAGGGCGCTCCCACTCTGCCGGCGGCAAGGAAGGTAGGCGCCGGTGAAGTACATCGGGAAGTCTGCGCATCAAGATCCTAGACGGAGTAAAACGGAGGCTAGCACTTTGACCATACCGCTTTGCCGCAGGGCAGGCATGGTCCGCAAGGCCTACGTCAAAGGTTTAAGCAGCGGCATGGGAGTTAGGCATAAAAGTTACTGAGCGGTAATGTGATGGTATGCACATGATCTTCCGAATCCTCATGGTCTTCTTGAACAGCAGAAAATCCACCAGGCTCTCCATGTTTGATACCAGCTCGGTGAGCATGCGAGCGACCTTGACCGACATCGACTTCGCCGGCCATATTAATAACGGCATGTACTTTTCGATCTTCGATTTGGGCCGGTTTGATTTGATGTTCCGCTCCGGCGTCTGGGAGATCATGCGCAAAAACAAATGGACTCCGGTGGTCCAGACCGAGACCATCACCTTCCGCAAGTCAGTGCGCCTGGGAACCAGATTCTCGCAGGAAACTCGACTGCTGGGCCTGGATGACAAGTGCATCTACTTTGAACAGCGGATTGTGGTCGAGGGCGAAATCTACGCCCGGGCGTATATCGCCACCCGCATGACCTCCAAGCAGGGCGCGGTCTCCAACGAAGAAATCCTGGCCGCGGTGGGACTGCAAGTTCCTGAAGATCGCGTCGTGCCGGAATGGATTCACCAGTGGCGCGAGCAGGGCGCCCTGCCGGGCTCCCGCAAGCCTGCCCCGCACAACTGGATCCGCTAGAATCTAGGCGCCTTTGGCAGCATCAACGAACTGCGCAATCAGCGCAGGATCCTTGACACCCCGTGAGGATTCAACGCCCGAGGAGACATCGGCGCCCGTAGCCTCGGACAGCGTCAAGGCTTCGACGACGTTCTGCGGGGTCAGCCCGCCTGCCACCAGCCAGCGGCGACCGGCCGCCAATTCACGAACCGCGGCATAATCCCAGCTCTTGCCGCTGCCGGGAACAGAAGCATCAATGAGCAAGAGGTCCTCGCCCCAATCGGCAAATTCCTCTGCGTTTGCATCGCGGCGGACTGCGCGGATGACCTTGAAGCCCGCAGCGTGGGCACGATTCACATCTTCGGCAGAACGCTGGCCATGCAGCTGGACCCACCCGACTCCAGCCTCCGTGGCGCGTTCGAGCACGGTCGGCAGATCCTCGGCATGGAACACGGCCACGGAGGCAACGCCTTCCGGAATCAAGGCCACCAGCTGCGCGGCGTGCTGCGGGGAAACCTCACGGGCACTGGCCGTCAGCACAAAGCCGATCGCATCGGCGCCGTGAGCCACGGCTACTTGCACATCCTCCGCGGTAGACAGCCCGCAGACCTTCACAAAAGGCGCGCGATGGCTCATGAAGCGCTCGATCCGCCGAGGTGTACCGGGGTATAGCCGCCAGGGGCATTCGCCCTGATGGCCACCAATTCACGAGCGTGATCCCACAGCCGCTGGTCCTCGGCACTGACCGGCACCCAAGGCTTAACAGGCACCGCGGTACCCGTCTCATCGCGGGTCACCATCACTGTCAGGCAGTAGGTGGTCAGGTTCATTTCGCGAGTCTTCGGGTCGCCCGAGCGCACATGCACCGCAATGTGCATGCCCTTGTTGCCGGTGTAGACCAGCCGCGCTTCGACTTCCACCAGATGGCCGATGAGCAGCGGCCGGTAGAAACGAATGCCACCGGAGAAGACCGCAACGGTCTCCTGCTGGCAGTATCGCGCCGCGCACAGCTCCGCGGCCTCATCGATCCACTTCATCACCATGCCACCGTGCACCTTGCCGCCCCAGTTCACATCGGTCGGCGAAGCCATGAAACGCAGGGTCACGCGTTCAGCGGTGCCTTCATCGGTGTACTGCTGGTCCTTCATCGAGGCAACAATTTGTTCACGGATATCGATGCGCGCCAAAGCGTTCTCGCGAAGTTCGATTTCCCGCGGCGTGCCAGGCATGAAGCCGGGAACCGGAGTTGGCTTGCCATCGTCGCCGACGGCAACAAAAATCACCAGGCAGTTGCTGGATGCCACAGGGCGCAATTCACGAGGGTCTTGGAAGGACACCTCGGTATGGATATGCATGGAGCTGCTGCCGGTATAAACCACCGATGCGGTGACTTCCACCAGATCGCCCGAATGGATGGGGTCTGCAAAATGGATGTTGCCCACGTACGCGGTGACGCAATAGCTCGAAGACCAGCCGACGGCGGCCGCGTAAGCAGCCTTGTCAACCCATTCAAGGACGGTGCCTGCAGGTACGATCCCGGTGACATCTACGTCGGTCGGGGCTGCGAGGAATCGCAGGGTGACGGAATGGGGGCGCTGTTTCAGCTCCGAAGTGCTCATGCATTCCAGTTTCGCCTACTTGGCTCGCCACCGGCAATGTGTGACAAGCACCCTGCGGGGCGCGACCGGATCTGTCCTAGGATAGTGGTGTGCGTAGGGTCTTTGGAATTTTTTCGGCAGCAACCGCAATTGTCGTGGCGCTCAGCCTCATTGCCGCCGCTGGAACCGCGGGACTCGTGGTCCTGCTGGGCCAGGGATTTGACCGGCTGCACACCGGCTCATCATTGGACGCCCAGTGGTATATCGGCGTGGCCGGTGAACTGCTGGCCTTGCTCGTCGCAACCTTTTTGATCCCCGTCGTGATCTCCCGCGACAGCCAAGCCCTGACCAGTTATCACCGGTCCAAATTGCTCAAGCACTACCTCTCCATTGGCCCCTTGGCCGTACGCCGTGCTGGCGAAGGGGAGCTGGTGCACGCGGCCATGGATTCGGTGGAACGATCGGTGAAGTATCGTTCGAGTTTCATTGGGCCAGCCAGTGCCGCCGTGGCCACCCCGGTGTTGATCCTGATGTTCATCGCGTTTTTTGTCGACCCGCTCAGCGCGATACTCCTCGTGATTCCCACAGCCCTGGTTCCGGTGATCGTACTTGGTTTTCAACGTCGCTTCGGTTCAGCCAACGGACAATACCGCAGGGCCCAAGGCATCCTCTCAGCCACCTTCCTGGATGCGCTGCGCTCCTTGAACATGCTCAAACTCAACGGTGGCAGTTCCTGGATGGGCAAGGCCATTAATACGGCCACCGAGCAGGTGCGCCAGCAGGTTATGAAATTGCTGGCCCGAAACCAGCTGATCGTCCTGGTCATTGATTCCAGTTTTGCAGTGCTGTTATTGGCCAGCGCCTCGTTGCTGGCGTGGTGGCGTGCGGGCAGCGGGGCCATACCGCCGGGATCTGCCATAGCACTCGTCATCCTGAGCTACCTGATGCTGGCTCCAGTGAACTATGTGGGCAGCTTCTTCTACATCGGGATGACCGGGAAAGCGGCGGAGAAAAAGCTGGCCGAAATTGAAGACATTTCGATGCATCCGTCCATGGCCAACCCGCTGCGGGTGAACCTCGCTGGCAACGGATTATTCATTGAACACCTGTGCGCCAGCTATAGCGGCAGCGATCTTGCCTTGGACGACATCAATCTGCAATTCCCCGCAGGTTCCCGCACAGCTGTCATTGGGGCGTCGGGCAGCGGCAAGAGCACTTTGATCCGCGTGCTCCAAGGGCAACTCGAATCCGCCTCGGGGATAATCCATGATGGGCGCCAGCCCATGGGACCAGCCACTCTCAAGGCCAACAGCGCCGTCGTTGAACAACAGGCCACGCTCTTTGGCGTGAGCCTGCGCGAAAACCTGCAACTGGCAGCCCCGGCCGCCACGGACAGCCAGCTGCTCGCTGCCATCAAGCAGGTGGGAATGGAAACCTGGCTCGCAGCACAACCGCAGGGCCTCGACCAGCAGCTTGGCGAGGGTGGCGCCCGGCTCTCTGGAGGGCAAGCCCAGCGCCTGTCCCTGGCCCGCGCATTGCTGGCCGACCGGCCGATTCTGCTGCTTGATGAACCCACCAGCGCACTGGACGTGCACAGCGAAGTCGGCATCATCCAGACCCTGCGTGAACTGGACCCATCCACCACGATCATCACCGTCACCCATCGTTTGGGATTGCTGGCCGATTATGACCACGTGGTGGTCATGGACCACGGACGAGTGCTTCAAGCAGGCCCGCGCCATGAGCTCCTTGGGCAAGAAGGCTACCTCAAGGACGCCATGCAGGATCTGAACCAGCGCACCGCGCGGCTGCAATCCAGCGGCCTGAATCCACTCGAGGAGGGGCAAGCATGAACAGCGAAAAGAAGCACACGGCTGCCACCATCTTCTGGCTGATTGGAACCACCAAAGATCTGCTGGCGCCACTCGCGCTGGCCAGCATCCTCTCCTGCCTGACACGGCTGATTTCCTTGGGCATCTATGTGCTGGCTGGCGCTGGGCTGGTCAAAGTCCTCGACTTGCAGGGCATCGCGGCGCTGCAGTCCCTGGGCTGGGGCCAGATGGCTGGACTCATCATTCTTCTGGGTCTGGCCAAAGGCGTACTGCGCTACCTGGAACAATATGTCGGCCACCGGGTTGCATTCCTCTCCCTGGCACGTCTGCGCCGCCGAATATATGCGGCCTTCGAACATCAAGCCCCGTTTAGCGCGGCCACCAAGAATTCTGGAAGCCTCCTGGCCCGAGCCACGAGCGATATCGACAAAGTCGAAGTATTCTTTGCCCACACCCTGCCGCCCGCAGTGTCAGCGGTAGCGGTCAGCGTCTTGGCCACGTGGGCAACATGGACCCAATTCGGAGAGCAGCCAGCGCTGATTGTGCTTGGCGCATACCTGCTCATTGGCGTCATCATCCCCTCCTTGGGCGTGCGCGCCTTGCGCTCCGACGCAACCATCATCGCCGCGTCGCGCAGCGCGCAAAACCAGCTACTCGCCGAAGCCATGGCTGGTGTAGAAGTTCTCCACGGCTTCCACGCCGGCAACAAGACCATGCAGCGGCTACGCGACAGTACCAGTGAAGCGGGCACCGCTGCGCTGAGCACGGGGAAGATCACGGCACTGCGAGCTGCCCTGACTCAAATGATCATGTGGGGCACCCTGCTGGCGCTGTTCATTGTCCTTGGCACCCAGGGGCAATTGGGTGCGCTGGTCATTTTGTCTTGTGCCCTGGTCCCTTCATTCGAAGCAGTCCGAGCCGTAGATGGATTCATCCTCGGGTTGCAGGATTCACTGGCGGGCGCTCGCCGGCTGCACGACACAGCTACCCGCAAGCCAGCGGTCACCGGTCCTGCATGCCCCGAGGCGTTGCCGGAAACCGGAGAGCTATTGATCCAGGGGCTCGGGATCAGCTATGGGTCGAGCAGCGTGGTGCAGGGCGTAGATCTGGCATTGCACCCCGGAGAAGCCGTGGCTCTGGTTGGCGGCAGCGGTTCAGGAAAATCTTCAGTCGCCTCAGCGATGGTACGCGCGCTTGAATACACCGGCACCATCAGTTTTGGCGGTGTCGACATCACCGCGGCAAGCCTCGAAGACCTGCGCCGCAAGGTCATCCTCGTCTCCCAGGAGGCCCTGACCGTGCGCGGCACGGTGCGCGATAATTTGTTGCTGGGCATGGAAGGCATCAGCGATGGCCAACTGGTCGCCGTGCTTGAAGAGCTGGGCCTGGCGACGTGGCTAGCCCAGCAAAAGTCGGGTCTCGACACTCGGCTCGGTGACCGAGGCGCACGGGTATCGGGCGGGCAACGCCAGCGCTTGGCGCTAGCCCGCGCGCTGATTCGCGAACCAGCCGTCCTGATCCTGGACGAATCGACCAGCGCGCTGGATGCAGCCACCGAGCAATGCGTGCTGGAGGCGGTTGAACGCCGCCGCCAACAGGGAATGGCCGTGCTGATGATCAGCCACCGCCTCGCCACCGTCGGGCAGGCGCAGATGATCGTGGTTCTCGATGAAGGCGTTGTTGCCGAACGCGGCAATGCGTCCGAACTGTTGGCCCAAGCAGATTCGCTCTTCTCCCAAATGGCCATTCGCGAGGTGGATCGGATCCTGCCGGGCTAGATGCCTGACAAGTGCGCTGTTAGCTACTAGGCTCGCACCATGATGAGAATTGTGGTTCTGCTGTTCCTTGGCGTTCTCGCTACGGGGTTTGTCGTCACCGCGATCCTGGCCGGTGCTTCCGGCGGCTGGGTCTGGTGGATCCTGGTGGCCCTGACCGGCCTGCTGGTACTGCTGGGAATTCATGACCTCGTGCAGAAAAAGCATGCAATCCTGCGCAACTTCCCGATTATCGGGCATGCACGGTATCTCTTTGAATTCATCCGCCCGGAAATCCAGCAGTACTTCATCGAGCGGAATACCGACGGCAAGCCTTTTGACCGCGACACCCGCTCCCTGGTGTATGCGCGAGCCAAAGGCGCCGACAGCCACAAGGCCTTTGGCACCGAGCGCAATGTGAATGCAGTAGGCCACGAGTACCTTTTGCACTCGGTTGCACCGGTGGCAGCGCCCTCCAACCAATTCCGGGTCAAGGTCGGCTCCAGCCAGTGCACTCACCCTTATGATATTTCGCTGATGAATATCTCCTCCATGAGCTTTGGCGCCTTGTCGGCCAACGCAGTTTTGGCGATGAACAAGGGCGCAGAAATGGGAGAGTTCGTTCACGAAACGGGTGAAGGCGGACTCACCAAATATCATCTGGAATACGGAGCAGACCTTTTCTGGGAAATCGGCTCGGGCTACTTCGGCTGCCGTACACCAGAGGGCCGATTCAACCCGGAGACCTTCGCCGCCAAGGCCACGCACAAAAACGTCAAAGGCATCACCATCAAGCTGTCCCAAGGTGCCAAGCCGGGATTGGGCGGCGTGTTGCCAGCTGCCAAGGTCACCGCGGAAATTTCCGAGGCCCGGGATGTTCCCATGGGCGTGGACTGCATCTCGCCAGCCAGCCATGCGGAATTCTCGACCCCGCGCGAACTGATGCACTTTGTTGCACGGCTGCGCGAGCTCAGCGGCGGAAAACCAGTGGGAATCAAATTCTGCGTTGGTTCCCGAACCGACGTGATGGCCATCTGCAAAGGCATGCTGGAGACCGGGATTCTTGTTGACTTCATTACCGTAGACGGTGCTGAAGGCGGTACCGGAGCGGCGCCGCTGGAGTATGAAGACCATGTGGGTGCACCGCTGACCGAGGGATTGATGCTGGTGCACAATACCCTGGTGGGTGCCGGATTGCGCGATGAAATCCGGGTGGCCGCAGCCGGCAAGGTTGCCAATGGTTCCGACATCATCAAAAGGCTCATCCAGGGCGCGGATTTCACGTTCTCGGCACGGTCCATGATGATGGCCACCGGATGCATTCAAGCGCAGCAATGCCATACGAACCATTGCCCGGTAGGCGTGGCCACCCAGAACAAGCGCCTGATGCGTGCCTTGGATGTTGAAGACAAGGGGCACCGCGTCTATAACTACCACCGCTTGACGGTGACCGAATGCGCGCAAATCATGGCGTCCATGGGTCTGAGCAGCCCAACCCAGCTGAATACGAGAATGCTCCGTCGACGCGTGAACCTGCAGTCCACCCGCTCCTACGCCACGCTCTTCCACTGGCTGCGCCCCGGCGAACTACTGGAGGACGCCCCAGGATCGTGGAAAGAGGATTGGGAGGAAGCCGATGCCGACCACTTCGGCGAGCACGCGCCACTGCACTTTGAAGTGCCCCAGGGTGTCGGCATAGAACCGGCCACGGTGCGCGAGCCCCAAGATGCGGTCAGCGCACCACGCATCGAGCCCAAGGATTCTGCCAAGGTCCGCCCGGTGCATGCTGATGTCACCCGCCCCGAAGGCAAGCCCGGCGCCGATAGCTAGGCCTGCGGGCCTTCGGCCAGCAACCGCAATCCGTGGTGATCGACTTCGCTCATGATGGCAGGCGACCAGCGCGGGTTGCGGTCCTTGTCGATCACCTGGGCACGGATGCCCTCGGCAAGATCGGGCTGATGCATCAGATGGCGGGCCATGCGCAATTCCCTCTCCAGCGCCGAGCGGAGGTCTTGCCCGGCGCGCGCCTGGCGCACCGTGTAGAACGCCGAGCTCACGCTGGAGGGCGAGTTGGCCAAGAGCAATTGGGCTGCCTGCCGTGCTGCCGGGTGCACCATCTGCTCCAGCCGTTCGAGCACCTCTTGCGGGCTATCGGCGCTGAAGGCGTGATCCACCCAGCCCTGGCTCAGCTCCAAAGCATGGGATTCCGGGGCGCCATGCAGCACCTCGATGGCTGAGACGATTTCTGCGGCGGACAGCCCCACGAGCTCATCGAGCTCGTCCAGGATATTTTCCGCGAAGGAATCCGCGACCACGACATCGGCAAAACCCAGGTAGACCGCGTCGGCGCCGGTAAAGGAGGCTGCGCTCATGGCAAGGTATTCGCCAAAATGCCCGGGAGCGTTGGCCAGCAAATGGGTTCCACCCACATCGGGGGTATAACCGATTTTCGCTTCTGGCATGCCCATGGTGGCACTGGAGGTGGCCAGGCGCACCGGTGCATGGGAAGCCAGTCCCACACCGCCGCCCATGGTGATGCCGTGAGCCAAGCTGATCAGTGGTTTGGGATAGCTGGAGATCAGGTAATCCAGATCGAATTCCATGGCCAGCAGGTCGATGAATTCCTGATGGCGTCCGGTGGTGATGGCGCGATGGAAATCGGCAATATCCCCGCCGGCGCAGAAGGCCCGTTCGCCGCGACCGGTCAGCAGGACCAGGGAAATCGAGGAATCCTCGGCCCATGCAGCCAGCACGCGGGTCAATTCGGTGAGCATCTGCAGGGTCAGCGCGTTCAGCTTGGCCGGCCGATCCAGCTCGATGTGGCCGATGGGGCCATAGACTCGGGAAACAACATTCGTTGCCGTGCCGGCGGGCGCGCGAAGAGATTCCACGGTTGACTCCTCTTACATGATCGGGCACCTGTGGTGCCGGCGGAATGGGCGAGAACTACTGGGCCAGGATTTGGGCTAGGCGGTCCAAAACCAGTGCGACTTTCGGCTTCTTCGAATTTTCTGGCTTCAAGGCAAAGATGGAACGCGCGAGGCGGATTTCCGGGGCGTCGACAATGCGGATGCCCTGGGGGGCATTGGCCATGGCCAGGTCTGGGACCAGTGCCGCACCGAGTCCCGAGGAGACCAGGCTCAGCGAGGCGTTGAAGTCGTCGCAGTAGGCTGCCACCTGGGGATGGATGTTGTACGAGGAGAACAGCCGGGAAATCAATGTCGCATCCGAGGTGCCCGGGTGATGGAAGATCCACGGCCACTCTGCCAGCTGGTCCACGGTGAGCTGGGAGTCGTCGGCAATGGGCCATGACGCGGGGATCACCACGCGGAACTGGTCATCACCCAGCCAGGTGCGTTCCAGCGAGGCCGGCCAGGACAGCCCGCCGGGTCCTACCTGGAAGATCAGGGCCAGATCGAGATCGCCGCCGGTGCCCAGGCCGGCGACGGTCTGCTGCGGTTCGCCGATCCACAAGCGCAGATTGACGCCCAGGGAGGCCCAATCGGGGGCTTTGAGTATTTGCGGCAGCGCATAGGTTGCCAGCGAAGGGAAGATGCCCAGCTTGATTTCTTCAAGATCCGTGGCATCGGTAGAGATCGTGGCGACGTCGGCCATGAGCGCGTCAAGGTCGGTCAGCACGCGCTTTGCGTGGCGGACCATGCGCATGGCTCCCGGGGTGGGGGTGATCGAACGGGCGCCGCGGACGAACAAGGTAGTCCCGGTGCTGCGTTCCAGCGCTGTCATCTGCTGGGATACAGCACTGGCCGTGTAGCCGAGGCGTGTCGCGGCCGTGGCAAAGGAACGATGCGCGACTACTTCAAGCAGGGTGCGCAGGTGAACTGGATTAATCACTTCTAAAGTCTATGGCCTTTAGCCCAAGATTTGCTTAGCCGCGACGCTAGTCTTCGTCCTCTGGTTCAAACCGCTCGTCTTCACCGTCTTCCGAATCATCGCTGGGGAATTCATTATCCAGATCTTCTTCGGTTTCAAGATCGTCATCATAGAGGTATTGGCGCTGGGCCAGCGGGTCATGATTTCTCATGGTCTCCGGCATGTCGCTGGAGCCCTCGTAGGCCTGTGAATCACGGCCATCATCTGGCTCATAGATGTCGTTGCCGAATTCCGGCGCGAACTCTGCCGGTTCAAATTCCCTGCTCATGACGTACTCCTTCGCTCTTACGAGGGATCCGCCAGGAAGCCGGGGGATTCTCCTCGTGACTTCTCGTAGCACCAGCGTAGGACCGTAAAACCCGAAACGAAAGTCTTGTTTTATCGGTCAGGGAGTGAATGACTTATTAATGGTCGTGTTCGGAATAGTGCTCCAGCAGCGGAGAGGCGCGATAGGCCAAATGCGTGTGCAACGCGAAGGTGGTTTCCGAGCGGGTGACGCCCTTGATGCGCAAAATTTGACGCAGTGCGGACTGCAACTGGTGCGTGTCGGTGGCGATCAGCCGGACCCAGGCATCGCCGCGCCCGGAGGTCTCGTGGATTTCCAGGACATTGGGGATCTGCCGCAACGCGGTGATCACGGTATCGAGGTCCCGGTGATTAACTTCCAGGGTGACGAAGGCGAGCACGTCGTAGCCCAGCTTGGCGAGGTCGATGTCCCGTCCGCCATCACGCAGAATTTCCGAACGCTGCAGGCGGCGCAACCTTGACTGTGCCGTGTTGCGGGCAATGCCAACCTCATCAGCTAGTTCAGAGATCTGGATGCGCGGATCCTTGATGAGGGCAAGCAGTACTTTGAGGTCTACGTCGTCTAATCGCACTATATGCTCACTCCAGGCGCTCTCGAAGGCCACTATTTTGACCAAACTGCTCAAATCCTAGCAAGAATTCATTCGGCTTGCTTTGAAAGCAGGGATATTAGTGAAAGAACGATCTGTTGCGGTAGACAAACTCAAGCAGAACGCTCAAATCACCGGTGGGGCAGCGAGTGGCTCCACCGGTAAAAATTTTTCAGGACGATCCTGGACGCCATGGCCTCAGCTAATTTGATACCGGGAGTGAACGTGTCAGTTATCAGCGAACTGCGCATGCAACCCATGCGACACCGCACCCTATCCTGGAATCCCGGATTATCCACACGGCTGGTTATCACGGTAGCGGTCAGTTTCCTACTGTTGGTTGGCGCCAACCTGGCCACCCCGCTGTATCCGGCACTGCAGGCAGAACTGCACCTTGGCGCAATGGGAACGTCCGTCGCCTTCGCCAGCTACGTCTGCTCGCTGATGTTCTTCTTGTGCACCGTGGGCCACTGGTCCGATCACATCGGCCGCCGTGCCGCCCTGGTGATCGCAGTGCTCGTATCCCTGGCCGGAACCTTCGTCTTCGGTTCGGCTTCCAGCCTCCTCGAGCTGTGCGTCGGTCGTGGACTGCAAGGAGCCGGTGTCGCCCTGGCAACTGGTGCCAGTGCCGCCGCGCTGCGCGAGCTGCTGCCATCCAAGCCTGAGTGGGCATCGCGCTTCACCCTGCTGGCTTCTTCCGGTGGCGTGGCCTTCGGCCCGGTTCTGGGCGGCTTGCTGGCTGACCTTCCTGGTGGACGCAGCACCGTGTTCATGCTCCAGGCGGTGCTCCTGGTGCTGGTGATGATTCCGCTGAGCACGCTCCAAGCCCGACCGGCAATCGCCATGGCTGAACGCGGCCAGCGCGGCAAGGCGCTGGCCCCGCGGCGCTTGGGCATTCCCAGCACCGCGCGTTCCCAATTCTGGCTGGCCGCTATGGTGGGCTTCTTGAGCTTCGCAATCTTCGGATTTGTGCTCTCACTCGCTCCGGGATACTTTGCGCAAGCCTTTGACCTGGAGGGGCTGTGGATCATCGGGCTGATTGCCGGGCTGCCTTTGGGCGTCTCGGCGCTCTCGCAGGTGGTGGTGCGTGGCGGCGCAAAACTCTTGCCCGCAGGTTTGGGCCTGATGGCAGTATCAACCGTCTTGCTGGCGGTAGCCGCTGAACACAAACTGTTGTTCCTCGCATTGCTGGCCTTGGTGATTCTTGGCTTGGGCCAGGGAATGAGTTTCCGAACGGCCTTTGGCCGGGCCGTCGATGCCGTTAGCGACCGGCAGCATGCCCAGACGGTGTCGACCATTTACCTGGTGACCTACCTTGGCAGCGCAGTACCGGTGATTGCCCTGGGCTGGGCTGTGGGAGTCTTCGGCCAAGAAGCCAGCATTCTGGTTTTCGCCTTCTGCTGCTCGGTGCTGGCTGCCGGCTTGGGATTGTGGGCTACCGTCTCGCAGCGCACCAAAAACTAGCCTTAAAAAACTATGTCCCGGCAAATTGCCGGGACATAGTGCTTTAACGACTTACTTGGCTGCGGCCAGCTCGCTGGCTTTGGCCGTGATCATGACCGAGTCCAGCCGATCTTGCTCTTCAGTGGGGTAATGGATGGTAATCAGTTCATCTGCCTGAGCGGCTGTGGCGAAGTGCTGAAGGTAGTCTGCCACCTGCTCGCCGGTGCCCACCGCCGTATATCGCATCATGTCGAGGATTTGCTCTGCCTGGGGAGTGTCCATGAGCATATCTACTTCTGCTTCAGTGAAGTCTTTCTTGGCATTGCGGCCCAGGAAGCTGGCCACGCGGTGACGCTTGGCAACGTTGAGCACTTCATGGGCCTTCTCGGCGGTTTCTGCTGCGGCTACGCCGACCCCGGCGATGACGTAAGGCTCGGCCAGCTGGGCCGATGGGGTGAACTCCTCGCGGTAGACGCGGATTGCTTCATGCAGTGCCGCAGGAGCGAAGTGGGAGGCGAAGGAGTAGGGCAGGCCCAGCTGGGCGGCGAGCTTGGCACCAAATAGCGAGGATCCCAGGATGTACAGGGGGACGTTGGTCCCGGCGCCCGGGGTTGCCTGCACCGTGGGAATGCGCGACTCGCCAGCCAAGTAGGCCTGGAGCTCCAGAACATCATGGGGGAAGGAGTCGGCGGCCGAAGGTTCGCGGCGCAGTGCGCGCAACGTGGTCATGTCGGTGCCCGGCGCACGCCCCAGGCCCAAATCAATGCGATCCCCGTAGATGGAGGCCAAGGTGCCGAACTGTTCAGCAATCACCAAAGGTGAGTGGTTGGGCAGCATGACGCCACCTGAACCCAGTCGAATGGTTTCAGTGTGATGGGCTACGTGGCTGATGACCAGCGAGGTGGCGCTGGAGGCGATGGTCGGCATGTTGTGGTGCTCGGCATACCAGACGCGTTCGTAGCCATGGCGTTCAGCGGTTTGCGCCAGTCGGACGGAGGACTTGAAAGAGTCGGAAATACTTTGCCCGGGTGCGACCGGGGCAAGATCCAGAATAGAAAGCTTCACCTTTAATGTAACCAGCGTGTGCAATAAAGTATTCCGGGAAGTGACCCCTCAATATAAAAAGATGGCCACCCAGTGGGTGGCCATCTTTTGAAAAGTCAGGCGTTAGCCAGAGACCTTCTTTAAAGAGCGCGGATGTCTGCAGCCTGCAGACCCTTTGGTCCCTCTACAACTTCGAACTCGACCTTCTGGCCTTCGTCCAGGGTGCGGAAGCCCTGGGTCTGGATGGCGGTGAAGTGAGCGAAGACATCTGGGTCTCCACTGTCTGGAGCGATGAAGCCGAAGCCCTTTTCAGCGTTGAACCACTTTACGATTCCGGTTGCCATATTACTTTTTGGTCCTTTCAGACGTTCCTCGCCAGTTTTTGTTGGCGAGCTTGGTTGTAATCTACGCAAGTGCTGCAACCCGTGGAGGACAGCTATTCTTGCGAAGCAGCCAAGTCATTCACTTCACGTCTAGAAGGGGGCTCGCGTCAACCGAGGTGGTTCGACATTCACATACTTCTAACGGGTACTTCGCGAATTACTTTGGAACTACTCTGCCTAGCCTACGTGTTTGCCGTCGACAATTGAATAACTTTGAACCAATTAATCAAAAATTTGGTTAAGTGGTTCATTGAGTTCACCGAATTGCTGGTTTGATGACGCGCAATACGAGAACTGCAGCCACCAATGACAACAGGCTGGCGATACTCGAGGTGAGTAATACACCGTGGTCGAAGGCTTGCGCGGCAGACTCAATGAGTGCTTGCGCGTCGCTGCCATTCAGGGACGATGCCACCTGGTGCGCCCCGCCCAGTGTTTCGCTGGCCAGTTCGGTTTGCTCCGGGCTCAGCGAACCAGGCACAAGCAGTTTCGAGGAGTATACGGAATTCAAGATGGTGCCCAGCACTGCCACGCCCAAGACCGAACCAATCTCATACGCCGTCTCCGAAATTGCTGATGCGGCCCCGGCCTTGGAAGCGGGAACAGCCGCCAAGGTCATGTCGTTGGACAGGGTCTCGGTCATGCCGATGCCGGTTCCCAGCAGTGCGAACGCCACCATGAGCAGAACGGCATTGGACCCCTCGCCAGCCACCATGACCAGCACATAGGCAATGGCCGAGAAAGCCAGGCCCACGGCCATGATGTTGGGCGATCCGAAGCGGCGGGAGAGGGCGACGGCGACCAGCCCGAAGAGCATGGTGAGCACCAGCCCCGGAGTCATCCACAGCCCGGCTTCAATCGGGCTCAGGCCGGTGATCAGCTGCAGGTGCTGGGAGACGAAGTAGATGAAACCGACCAGCGAGAACACGCCGATGAGGTTAACCATCAAGGCTCCGGAAAACGGGGCGTTCTTGAACAGGCGCACGTCGAGCATCGGGGATTCTTGCTTCAGCTGGCGGCGCACAAAGGCCACACCGCAAATTACAGCCACGGCCACCGCAGCAACCAGGACAAACCATGGCGCGGTGGTGAAGGACTTAATAGCGTAGGTGAAGGGCAACAACGCGAAAATGATCAGCACAATTGACAGCGGATCAACGCGACCCGGATTCGGGTCCTTGGATTCAGGCACCAGAATCAGGCCACCGATCAGTAACGGCAAGAGCATTGGCACGGCCATCAGGAAGACCGATCCCCACCAGAAGTGCTCCAGCAGCAGGCCGCCGACAATCGGGCCCAGGACCGCGCCACCAGAGAATGCCGCCGCCCACACCGCGACGGCTGCACGGCGTTCGGTGGCGTCCGGGAAGATGGTGCGGATCAGCGACAGGGTTGCCGGCATGAGCATTGCGCCAAAGATGCCGAGCAGTGCACGGGCTGCCACCAGCTGTTCGGCATTGGTGGCAAAGGCCGCGACGGCCGAGACCAAAGCGAATCCTGTGGCACCAATCAATAGCAGCCGGCGCCGGCCGATGCGGTCTCCAAACGAACCCATTGGAACCAAGAGGCCAGCCAGGACCAGGGGATAAATATCGATGATCCACAGCAGCTGGTTGCCGCTGGGGGAGAGCGCGGCGGTAATGGCGGGTACTGCGAATGACAGGACGGTGTTGTCCACGGAAATGAGCAGGACCGGGAAAATGAGAACAGCTAACGCCGCCCAGCGGCGCGGCTTGCTGAGAACCGTGGCGCGTTCGGAGATGTTTGAGCTCATGGCTTTCACCCTTTGGGGTTTCGTGATTGGACGGTGGAGATGACCACTCCCGTTAACTGTACCGTCCAGACGGTATAGTTACAATTGGCGATAAGGTTAAATCGCTCACCAACCAATAGAACGGAGAACCATGGCCCGCCCACCAGCCGCCCGCGGCAAAGTGCTGGACGCCTATATTGCGCTGCTTTGCGAAGAAGGGGAGCGCGCGGCGACGCTGGATGCCACCGCGGCTCGTGCCGGAGTTTCCAAAGGGGGCCTGCTCTACCATTTCGCTTCCAAAGATGCACTGGCAGAAGCCGTTATCGAAGAGGCTGAAGTGCACATAGCTCGAGACGTGGAGGCCATGAGCAGCGCGGAGGAAGGCGGGGCCGCCTACTTCATCCGCACGAGCGCCGAAGTGGACACGGAACTAGACCGTCATCTGGTCGCCCTGCACCGATTGGCTCAGGCAGGAGTCGTGAATGCCACCGAGAAAATTGAAAGCACCAACGAACGCTGGTACCGGAGCATTCTCGATGACGTTGGCAGCAAGGACCTGGCTCATTTGGTCATGCTCACCGGTGAAGGGCTCTATGCTGAACTCTCGCTTCCGGGCACGTGGTACCAGCGTAATTTTGATGGTGAGCTCGATCGGTTACTACAGTTGGTCTCAACAATAAAAAAGTTGGGAAATCTCAACGAACACTGAGCAGAAAGACTTCAATGGCGAAAGACAGCGTTGCTACCTCCATCCGCTCACGGATAGGAGCTCTACTTGGCATCCTGCTGCTGGCCCTATCGCTGCGCGCCGCTGTTGTCTCGGTGTCACCGCTGCTGGCCCGCATTGAAGCCGACATTCCCTTCACCGAATTCACCACGGGATTGCTGGCCATGCTGGCGCCGATCGCTTTTGCGATTTTCGGCTTGCTCACCCCAAGGCTGATCAAATCCTTCGGTTTGGAAAAAACGCTGATCATTTCGCTGGCGCTGGCTGTGGTGGGCCAGTTGGCCCGTGTCTTCATGCCCGAGGTGTACTCATTCCTGGCGCTGTCGATTGTCACCCTTGCCGGCTATGGCATGGGCAACGTGGTTCTGCCGCCGCTGGTGAAGAAATATTTCCCTGAACGAATCGGGCTGGTCACCAGCGGCTATGTCACGATGCTGGCCATCGGAACCTGGATGGCGCCGCAATTCTCAGTCCCGATGGCGAACCTGAGCAACTGGAAAATCTCCATCGGTTCCTGGGCGCTGCTCTCCAGCCTCGTGCTGATCCCGTGGATGGTGCAGCTCTTTGCTGATCGTGGCGTCAAGCGTCCGGAACACCCGGTCAATGCGAGCGGGCCTGCGCACCCCATTGCCAAAATCAATCCATGGAAGTCCAAAGTCGCCTGGGGCCTTGCCATCTACCTTGCCGGCAACTCGGCTCAAACCTACGTGTACTTCACCTGGCTGCCGCCATACCTGCAAAATCGTGGCCTCGACGAATTGACCGCAGGAAATATGCTGGCCCTGTTTGCCATCCTCGGCCTGCCAGTAAGCCTGCTGGTTCCACTGTGGGTTCCCCGGCTGAAAAACCCGATTGTCGCGGTGCTGATTTTCACTGCCTGCTGGATCATCGGACACCTGGGCATCTTCCTGTCGCCAACCCATAACACTGCGCTGTGGGTTTGCGCTGCCGGACTGGGCCAGGGAACGTTTGCCATTGCCTTGCTGATGATGAACCTGCGTTCACGCACCACCTACGGTTCGGGCGTGCTCTCGGGCTTTGCCCAAGGCCTGGGCTACGCCGGGGCGGCCATCGTGCCGATGCTCTTTGGCCTGGTGCAAAAGGCCACGGATTCATGGGGTGCCGCATTCTCAATGCTCGCTGGCTGTGTGGTTGTGATGCTCATCGGCGCGGTGATCATCAACCCGCCACGCACTATCGAGGACGATTCCCCGAGCACCGAAGATCTGGGAAAGCTCGAGCGCATCGACTGAGAAGCCAGAAGCATCCGCAGCTGCCACCTAGAAGTGTCGCTGGGGTCCATCCGGTGCCGGAGGATTCTGATGGGCACGGTGCCAGTGGCCGGCAGCCAGCGGAACCGACCAGCCAAAACGCAGTGACGCCACACGAATGAGGAATGCCAACGCCGCGATTGCTGCACCCACCGGAACGCTCATGAATCCCAGATGCCACGCAATGGCGGTGAGCCCAGATCCCACCATGGCAGCCAGCGCGTAGATATCGCGCGGGTTGAAGAGGTCTGGAGTCACATTGGAAATGACGTCTCGCAGCAGTCCGCCGCCAACGCTGGTGATCACGCCCAGCAACACTGCCGTTACCGGATTGAACTGATGCTCCAGGGCCTTCAACGTCCCGGTCACGCAAAACAGTCCCAGCCCGGCAGCGTCAAAAAGCTGAACCAGGCGGTGCAGCTTCTGAACGGCGGGCGTGAACGCATAGACGCACAGCGCGGCCAAGACCGGAGGTACAAAATAGATCGGGTGTTCAAAGGTTGCCGGCGACTGATTGAGAATCACGTCGCGGACCAGCCCTCCGCCCAAGCCGCACACTCCGCCGAGGAAGGCCGATCCCAAAATATCGAATCCCCTGCGGGCGGCCATCAAGGATCCTGCCACGGCAAAGAAGAAAATACCGACGAGTTCAATCAGGATGTACATTCCAGTGCCTCAAGCGGGGTCGGCGACGTGTGGTCAATGACCAATTATTACCCGAAGTGCCGATCAGCAAAGAATCTTAGCGATCCTGACCAGGGTGTTGTGGTTCCGGGTAGTCAGAACCCGTAGCTTGGCCTGGGCCTGAACCAGCTTCGCCACTGGATCGGTAGTACTGGTTCCCTTGGACGCGATCCACTGCACTGCACGACCCGTGACCAAGAAGCCGCGCGGATCATCCAGGGCCTGGATGGCCTGCCCCAGCTCCTGGGCATCCTGCGCGCTATGGCACAAGGTGAGATAACCATGATGCTGCTCCACGGGTTCGGGCAACGGCAGCCCGAATGGCCCAGCCAAGTCCTCGATCTCCTTTTGGGTGAAAACCAGGGTCGGGATTTCTCGTTGGTAGTACGTGCGCAAAAGATCATTGCACCGGCCTTGGATTATCAACGGATCCGGGATGTCGGAGGCGAGCACCACGTTGCCGCTCGCCAGCAGCGTCTTGACGTCGCTGAACCCACCGTCCTGAAGCAGGAGCGCGAGGTCCTTCATCAGCACCTTGACGCCGCCAACATTCACGCCCCGGAGGAACACGGCATATTTGCTCATCGTTTTATCCCAGCTCGTCGGAATCATACTTTCGGAGGGTCGTTCTGCAACCCAAAGATCGCTAGGATCAAGAATATGCCTATGCACTTGCCTTTCGGATCCTGGCCCTCATCAATCACGGCTCAAGACGTTGCAGCGGGGACTAAACCATTAGGCGGCGCCTGCTTCTTCAAAGACCGCGTCATAGTCCAGGAAGGGCGCCCCGCAGAAGGCGGCCGGATCACGCTGGTGCAATACGGCACCGATGGCCAACACGGCAAAGAACTGGTCAATGCACCGTATAACGTCCGCTCACGGGTTCACGAATATGGCGGCTCCAGCTGGATGCTGGACGAATCGGGAGCTGGCAAGATCATCTTCTCCAACTTTGCCGACCAACGCGTGTACACGGTAGGCATTGGCGAGCATCAACCGGCGCCGTTGACCCCGGCCAGCACGGTCGAGGGCGACCCGCAACTGCGCTTTGCAGAATTCACCCGCGGCCCCGAGGGCAGCGTCCTTGCCATCATGGAAGACCTTCGCGGCGAGCCCGTGCGCCAAATCGTGCAAATCCCGCTCGATGGCAGTGCAGCTCAAGAGCTCTCCAATATCAGGATCCTGAGCGAACCTGCGCGATTTGTGGCTGCCCCGCGGCTCAGCCCCAATGGCCAGAAGCTGTCCTGGATCAGCTGGGAGCATCCGAACATGCCTTGGGATTCCACCTATTTGCATCTGGCTGGATTCTCCGAAACCGGAGTGCTGGAGAGCGAAGTGATTGCCGGCGGAGCAGAAGAATCTGTCATGCAGCCCGAATGGCTGGACGATGACCGGCTGGCATTCATCTCCGATGCCAGCGGCTGGTGGAACCCTTATGTGTACCAAAACGGTTCTTCGCGCACCACTCGCCTTGTTGACCGGCCGGCAGAATTCGCCGGACCCTTATGGCAGGTCGGGACCAGCTGGTACCTGGTCGAAAATCAACACACCCTGTTGTGCTCCTACGGAACAGGAACCACATCCCTGGCCCGCGTGCATTCGGACACCGGGGGATTAGACGATCTTGAATTGCCCTTCACCCGTGTCCGGCCCTTTGCCGTCAACGATGGCTGGCTGTTGGCCGGAACCTCATCGATGACCCATGGCGAAGAGATCACCCTGATCAACCTCGAATCCTTGGAACACCACGCGGTGACCCGGTCCATGGAGAACTTGCCAGAAGCAGGGATGCTGCCATCTGTTGAAGAATTCCAATGCAAGAACCTTGCCGGACAGTCGGTGCACGCATTGCTCTATCGTCCGGCCCAAGACGGCATGGCCGGGATGGACGGTGAACTGCCACCCTTCGTCACCTTTGTCCACGGCGGACCAACCAGCCAGGCCTCGGCGACGTTGAGCGCGGCGGTGGCCTATTACACCTCGCGCGGCATTGGCGTGGTAGACGTGAACTACGGTGGCTCGACGGGATATGGCCGCGAATACCGCAACCGATTGCGTGGAGCCTGGGGTGTTGTTGACGTTTCCGATACGGTCACCGTAATCCACGCCTTGGTCGGACAAAAGATTGCTGACCCGGCACGCATTGGCATCGAAGGCGGAAGTGCCGGAGGATGGACCGTACTGTGCGCATTGACCTTCTCGGATGTTTTTACCGCTGGCATCAGCCGGTATGGCGTCTCAGATTTGGTAGGTCTGGTTCAAGACACCCACGACTTCGAATCCCAGTACATGTTCTCCCTGGTCGGCCCATATCCGCAGGCCGCGGATCTCTACGAGAAGCGTGCACCGATCAACCACGTTTCAAAGATCTCCTGCCCGGTTTTGCTCCTGCAGGGTGATGAAGACAAAGTGGTTCCGCCAGCTCAGTCGCAGGTGGTCGCTGACGCGCTCGCCGAACGAGGCATCGCTCATGCGTACATCCTTTTTGAAGGCGAACAGCATGGCTTCAGAAAGTCTGAAAATATTGTGCGGGCGCTGGAAAGCTCGTTGGCGTTCTACTCGCAAATCTTTGATTTCGAGGCTGACGTTCCAGCCATCGAATTATCCTAGACGCGGGCGCTGTGGGGAACTACAGCTCGGAGTCGGGCTCCTGCCAGGAAGTGCGCAAGCGATCCATTTCGCGGCGATCCTTCTTGGTGGGGCGCCCGGCGCCGCGTTCGCGCACCGGAACTTGCGGTATGACGACACGTTCTCGGGGCGGCGTATGGTCCAGATAGCACTTGGTGGCCACGGGAGCTGAAACGCGCTTGGAAAGCAGACCCGTGATTTCAAGGTCACGGTCAAATCCATCTTTGCGCACACGGACGCGGTCACCTGCAACGACATTCTGCGAAGCCTTGACCGGGTCGCCGTTTAAACGCACATGACCTGCGCGGCACGCAGCCGTCGCTGCGGATCGTGTTTTGTAAATTCGCACGGACCACAACCAGGCATCGAGTCTGACTTTGCCGCTGGTGGGAATCTCAACCATGAGAAAAGTCTAGAACACCGGCATAGTGGCCAGGGTGCAGTCAGTTGCTTTCAGCTGCAGCGTTGTCGCAAGCTTCCTTGAGCCGGTCCTGCAAAGCGACAGGAGCCTGATCGCCGGCATCAGCGAGGTCGTTAAGTACCTGGACCATCTCTTCGGGCAGTCCGCCGCCATCCACTGATTTCACGATGGAAGACAAGACACGCAGCTCGCTGGAGTCAATGGTGCCATCCTGTATTGGAGCGCAGGCCTGGCGAACAATCTCCTTGCTAGCGGCATCCGTGAGCTGATTGGCTGCGCTCGACGCAGTGTCCTGGACAACGGAGCATCCGGCGCTGAGAACCACCACCGATGTGATGGCAAACAGTGTTGCTGCCTTACGAACTTTAACTTTCCCCATGGAACTAAATCCTAACCATTAATGTTGAATTTCTGCTGAATGCCAACCGAGTCGATCATCTGAACTTTGCAGCCAGTGAGGCACAATGGATCGGTGAGCAGCGAGCAGAAGAACACCAGCAATGACCGTGCCATCCAAGAGCGAATTGTCGCCCAGCTGGCTCAGGAGCTATCCATTGAATCCACGGTCGCCGTCTGGCAGATCAAGGCAGCCGTAGAACTACTCGATTCGGGATCAACGGTTCCGTTCATTGCCCGCTATCGCAAAGAAGCAACTGGCATGCTCAGCGACAGCCAATTGCGTTTGCTCGAAGAACGTCTGCGCTACCTGCGTGAATTGGAAGATCGCCGCGCCACAATCCTCGACGCGATCAATGAGTCCGGCAAGCTGACCGAGCAGTTGTCCGCCACGATTGCCGCGGCCACCACTAAAGCTGAACTTGAAGATATTTACCTGCCGTTCAAGTCCAAGCGTCGCACCAAGGCGCAGATTGCCCGCGAAGCAGGCTTGGAACCGTTGGCGGATTTGTTGCTTTCCACCCCGGACACCGATCCGCTGCAGGCTGCTGCCGGATACCTCAACGCAGAGGCAGGATTCGCTACCGAAGCTGATGTTCTTTCCGGTGCACGTTCCATCGTGACCGAACGAGTCTCCCAAGATGTGGTGCTCGCAAGCGAACTTCGTGAACGCCTTTGGAACAAGGGCAAGATCAGTGCCAGTGTTTCCAGCACTGCCACCGCAGAAGGCCAGGGGAAATACTCCGACTACTTGGACTATGTTGCGAACCTGGACCGACTGCCTTCGCACCGGGTCTTGGCGCTCTTGCGCGGTGAACGCGAGGGAGTCCTGAACCTCCAGCTGGCTGAAGCAGATCCGCGTGACGAGGATGCACTGGCCCAGGCACGCCAGGGTTTCGAAAATGCCATAATCGCATCATTGGGCCTGAACGTACCAGCGGGTGCGGCGACGGCGTCCTGGATTTCCCAAACTGTTCGCTTGGCTTGGAAGGCCCGTTTGCTCACGCGCTTCGAGTCAGACTTGCGTTCGCGGCTGTTTGAAGCAGCGGAAGACGAATCGGTTAAGATCTTTGCGGCGAATCTCCGCGACGTCCTGTTGGCAGCACCCGCGGGAAACAAGGCCGTTCTGGGATTGGATCCGGGCCTGCGTACCGGTGTGAAGGTTGCGGTAGTCGACCTCACTGGAAAGTCTGTTGAGACAGCCACGATCTACCCGCATGCTCCTGCCAAGAAGTGGGATGAGTCGGTGGCCACCTTGGCCCGGCTGGCGAAGAAGCATGGCACAACGCTGATCGCGGTAGGCAACGGAACAGCAGGGCGTGAAACCGATCGATTGGCAGCTGAAGTCATCAAGGTGCTTGGCGGCTCCGGGATCAGCAAGGTGATCGTTTCCGAGGCTGGAGCATCTGTCTACTCCGCCTCCGAGCTGGCCAGCCAGGAGCTGCCCGGAATGGATGTTTCCCTGCGCGGAGCGGTGTCGATTGCACGCCGCCTCCAAGATCCGCTGGCGGAGCTGGTCAAGATTGATCCGAAGTCCATTGGCGTCGGCCAGTACCAGCATGACGTCACGGCATCGAAGCTGGATCGTGCTTTGGATGCTGTGGTTGAGGACTGTGTGAACGCGGTGGGCGTTGACGTGAATACGGCATCGCCGGCATTGCTGTCGCGGGTTGCCGGAGTCGGACCGCTGTTGAGCCGGAATATTGTTGACCACCGAAATGCCAATGGTCCCTTTGCCACGCGCAAAGACCTGCTCAAGGTGCCACGTTTGGGCGCGAAGGCATTTGAACAGTGCGCCGGCTTCTTGCGGATCACCGGAGGCAAGGAAATGCTGGATGCATCTTCGGTGCACCCGGAAGCCTATGCATTGGCCAAGACGCTGCAGAAAACCGCCCAGGAGCAGGGCCGCAGGCTGGAAGAGCTGAAGCCCCAGGACTTTGTGACCGAGCAATTCGGAGAGCCCACCATTCGAGATGTGATTTCTGAATTGCGTCGTCCAGCTCGAGATCCTCGTGGCGAGTTTGTCACGGCCTCGCTGAAGGAAGGCGTCGAAACCATCAGCGACGTCAAGCCGGGAATGATCCTGGAAGGCACCGTATCCAACGTCGCTGCCTTTGGCGCCTTTGTTGATTTAGGTGTTCATCAGGACGGACTCATTCACGTCTCGGCGATGAGCACCAAGTTCATTTCTGATCCACGCGAAGTGGTCAGTTCCGGGCAGATCGTCAAGGTAAAGGTTCTGGAAGTCGATACGTCACGGAAGCGCATTTCACTAACCTTGCGTCTGGATGATGAATTGCCGGTGGCCGGTGAAGCGGCCAAGGGTGCTGCTCCGCGAGAGCGTCGGCACGCAGGCACAGGCGCTTCCGGCGCTCGCAATGGGCAGAATCGCAGCGGCCAAAACCGCAGGCAGGGGAATCAAGAACCTAAATCTTCGGCATCGGGTAATACTGCTATGGCAGAAGCGCTGCGTCGTGCTGGGCTGAACCGGTAATTAAGGTGGCTTCGGTTTACCTAACCTTTTTTAGCATCGGCTAGGTTAACCTGCTGTCAACGTGGGGCGATTCCCTAATTCAAGTTGGACTAAGTGTGTCCAAACTTCGGTGACAAGTTGGCGAAAGAGACCTAGTCTAAAGACATGGACCTTACAGGAAAACTGGCAGAAGCCTTCAGCACCCAGGTAACTCTCGAACTAACCGCAGCGACGGTATACCGTCAGCTGGCAGTTGAAATGGACGTCATGAGCCTTCCCGGCATTGCTGGATGGTTCCGTGCGCAAGCTGGCGAGGAAATCGTCCACGCGGAAAAGTTCATCACGCACATGACCGACCGTTCAGCTCACCCGAAGATTGGCGAGCAGCCAGCGCCAGAAGTGAATGTCAAGAACGTCGCTGACGCTTTTGCCGCTTCGCTGGCTCATGAGCAGAAAGTCTCCGAAGCCATTCGCGAACTGTACAGACTGGCTCAGACCGAAGGTGACATCGACTCTTTGCCATTGCTGCACTGGTTTATCGACGAGCAGATTGAGGAAGAAGCAACCGTCTCTGAAATTCTGGATCGCGTGAAGCTAATCGGCAACGATGGAAGTGGCCTCCTGCGTCTGGATGCAGAGCTCGGTTCGCGTTCTTCAGGCGACTAGCGGACTAAGAAGCACGCATCTTCTAAAAATGGAATAAACTTAGGGAAGCAACCGGTGGTTGCTTCCCTAAGTTTTCGTTTGAGGTGGTCGTGAACCAAGTGGGCTTACCACAAAAATCGGCTTTGACGTCGTCAGTTGCACTTACGCATCGGACGACTGCCTCGCTCAAACTGCGCAAAGGCGCAGGTCGGCACTATGTTGTCCAGAGCAACCTTGCCCACGGCACCGAACTTGCCCTCATCGAAGTCAAAGGCTCATGGGCTCATGTCTTTGTTCACGCAACCTACGGTTGGCTACCGGAGATCTACCTGGAGCCAATTCCTGAGGTTTTTGATGAACCGGCCATTGCCGACGAAGACGACGAGTATGCAGAACCTGTGCTCTCGCGTTATTCGCTGATTGAGGCCACTCATGTCACTACGGCCACTCTGAACTTGCGCAAGGGCAGTGGGACCGGTTATCCGGTTCTCAAGGTCATTGACCAGGGAAGCAAAGTACGCTCCATGCTTCAGCAAGGCCTATGGTCGCAGGTCCAGGCAGGCAAGCTATTAGGCTGGGTTCCCAGCATGTATCTGCAGGAGATCCCTTCGCGACCAGCCAAGGGCGGCTTGATCGCAGTACCCAATCAGCGGGCGCTAACCACAATTCGTCTTAATGCCCGTCGCGGACCGGGCGACCATTACTCGCTCGTGCGCATTCTTCCTGCGGACACTGCAGTCGTTATCGTGGCGCGTCAGGGTGCTTGGCGCCGGATTGATCGCGATGGCGAAGAAATGTGGATCCCCGCCAGCCAGCTGCGTACGGTTTACTAAGCGATTTTGAGATCAGCCGAGGTAACTAGGCCTGCTTCGGCCGCAATGACTGCCAACTGAACGCGATTTGAAACGCTGAGCTCGTCCATGACACGGGCAAGGTGAAGCTTGACCGATCCCTCGGAGATATGCGCAAGACGCGAAATCTGAGCATTGGTCAGGCCCGCCGCAACGTGGCGAACTAATCCGCGGTCCCGGTCTCCTAGTTCGCGGAACGCTTCTTGATGAATTGAGCGGCGAACGACGCGTGAAGCGGGCTCCCAACCGTCGGTTGGCGCCGCGAAGAGCTGGTATCCCGCGACAAGCATTCGCAGTGCGCAAGGCAATTCTGAGCTGATTGAGCTCTTGGAAATGAGCGCAGCGCTACCGGCATCGTAAGCCTGCGCGAGTTCACTGCGCTTGTAGCGCGAAGCCAACACGACCACTTTGGTTTGCGGTGTTGCTTCAGAGATCTCGCGAATGGCGCTGTATAGGTTCTGGCCGTCCAGCGTCGACTCAATCAAGATAATGTCTGGCTTCTGTTCAAGGGCTCCAGCGATGGCATCTGCCATTGAGTCCGTGATGTTTTCTAGATCGAAGTCCTCAGTGTTGGAGAGAACCGTGGAGATGCCTGCACGCGAAAAATAATCGCTATCGGCTAGATGAACGCGAATACGCGACATTCAAGAAACCTCGTCCTAAAAAGCTACAAACCCGGTCGGAAACCCCAACCGTACCCCTGCTTAGCTAGTCGTCTGCAGGTACGCCCAGTTTATAACCAGTTAGCCAACTTGTTTTGCTTGATGAGTAACAATCTGACAACAATCGGAACTGTTTTAAGAGGAACCTCTAGTAAATCCTTAGGTCAAGTCCCATATCAACTTTGATTCTTACAAAAAGTAGATAATAAATTACTGAACAGTATGACCTGAAAGCTAACGAAAATGGCCGTATGGTCAAAAAAATTGACCTGAGTATGCCAAGAAATAGCTGAAAGAACCCTGTGAGTGCAAGCCGTGCTTCCGTAGAGTCAAGTAGGGACTTTAACAAGGGTTCAAGATCACAACTAACTTTTGGAGGACATTGGTGCAAGCGATTAATTTGCCACCATCGAAAGGAACCGGTCGCCGTACGGCGAGGCGCGTACTTTCTGGGGCGGTAGTGGCCAGCCTATTCGTGGCGCCGACCGTAACAGCCGCGTATGCGGCACCAGCCGATGGCTCCGAGGCTCTTGGACGAGTCCTCGATCTAAATCTTCTAGACATTCCTGTTGCCGATGCGGGGTTCGCATACGCGGGAAACCCGAGCTCGCCAGATGCAAAGCATAACCCTCTGAACGTTGAGGCGCTGGGAGCTTTGAACCTGAACCTGGGTTCAGGACTAAGTGCACTTCCACTAATAAATTCCGACGGGTCAGGACTTCTGACTCTGGGCGAAGCCGGATTGCTCAGCTCGTATGCTGAGGCGCCTAGCTCCACGAGCGCAAAATCAGCAGCTGGTGCAGTTAGCTCGGACGGAACGATTGCCGTCGATTCGGCAAATTCTGGCGCGATGACTGCAAATGTTGATTTGACTAGGCTTTTGGATCAGCTGCAAGTCAGCGGGCTAACTGACCAGCTTGTAGATGAAGCATCATTGGAAATCGGCGCCCTCGGGTCCAAGGCCGACAAGACTGACGGAACCCTGTCGACTGACTACTTGGTTGCTGGTGCCACTGCAACCGTTAGCAGCCCTGCTGTTGGCGGTCTGACCAGCTCGTTGGGAACTGTCGTTGATGGTCTGGGCACTACGCTCAACACGGCTCTGTCTTCCGATGGTGTGCTCGGCACCATCACTTCGGGTCTTGACGCGATCGATATTGATTTGCGCCCGCTGGCCCGCATTGGTGTCACTGATTCCACGGTTGCGCTCAATGGCGTCGACGCTGCACTGCAGCAAGTCAAGGATGACATCCTCACTGGCGTTATTACTTCGGATACCGGCTTGGTGAGCATCGACCTCGGTACGGGTGACATCAGCGTCGATCTGTCCAAGATCACCACCGGTGGGCTCAACGGCAAGCCGGCCAACTATGAAGTGCTAAGCGCGACCGCTGTTCAAGAAATCGCAGATGAGATTACTCTTGCACTGTCCAATTTGGTCACTGATCTTCGCGATAGCCTTGTTGCTTCACTTGATCAGATTGACATTGTGGTCAACCTCGGTCTGGAAGCTAGCTTGCTCGTTCCACTCGCCGACGGTACGGCAACGGTGGAAGGCAGCGTTGCCAGCTTCCTGGGGTTGGTACCAGAAGAACCAACTACCAACGTTGACTTGACACTGGCCGGCTTGAATCTAGGCTCGCTGATCACCCCACTGACTGCAGGTGTTGTAAGCGTAGTTGGCGACGCATTGGGTACCGTTGTTAACCCAGTTATCGACGGATTGCCAGGAGTTATTACCGGAGTAGTTGATGGCGTTACTGATCCTCTGGAACCCGTTATCGAAGGTGTGCTTAACGAAATCGTTGAGATTACCGTCAACGAGCAGGGAACCACGGTAATTGACGATCCAAATAGCGATCCTGACTCCACTGAGGAGGGTGACTTTGTCACTGCTTTGTCAGTAGAGCTATTGCCAGCAATGGGCGAAGCTGCGAACAAGGTATCTTTCGCACGTTCGGAAGTCCGCGCAGCGGACGAAGCGCCAACTGAAGCCCCCGTGGTCATTGAAACACCAACTGATGGACAGGAATTTACCGAGGGTGATCCTGTCGATGTCTCCGGTACGGCAGAGCCAGGTAAGACCATTACTGTGACTCTCGACGGCGACGATGCAGCGGCTCAGGAAGTCATTGTTGGCGACGACGGCAAGTGGACGGCTACGTTTGAGGGCCTGACCGAAGGTCCTCATACTGCCGTTGCCACCGATGGCGACGACGACGAAGAGTCTACAGACGAAGTTTCATTCACGGTCGTTGTTTCGAACACCGATGTGAACACAGCGGACAACACCGATGTGAACACTGCGGAGAACACCGATGTGAACACTGCGGAGAACACCGATGTGAACACTGCGGAGAACACCGATGTGAACACTGCGGAGAACACCGATGTGAACACTGCGGAGAACACCGACGTGAACACCGATGTGAACACTGCGGAGAACACCGATGTGAACACTGCGGAGAACACCGACGT
>Ga0160443_100179_pt1 | contig 86080 bp, 84 predicted proteins | sample HID1972I_E1MG_FD_108244 | JGI IMG/M metagenome (GOLD analysis project Ga0160443, IMG submission 108244) | Enriched pill bug-associated microbial communities from UW Madison campus, WI, USA - HID1972I_E1 MG | ecosystem: Host-associated > Arthropoda: Insects > Digestive system > Unclassified ... | reverse complement strand
TTTCGGGATGAGAGGATCCACCCATGACTGAACGAACCGGACGCCGCCGCGTCCTTCTCAAGCTCTCCGGCGAGGCATTCGGCGCCGGTCAACTGGGTGTCAATCCCGATGTGGTGAGCCAGATCGCCCGTGACATCGCCGCGGCGGTGGATCGCGTGGAGATCGCGGTGGTCGTCGGCGGTGGGAACTTCTTCCGCGGAGCCGAACTCAGCCAGCGCGGAATGGACCGCGGTCGTGCCGATTACATGGGCATGCTCGGCACGGTCATGAACGCTCTGGCGCTGCAGGACTTCCTCGAGCAGGCAGGCGCCGCCACACGCGTGCAGTCCGCGATTTCGATGACCCAGGTGGCCGAGCCCTACATCCCGCTGCGCGCGGAGCGGCACATGGAGAAGGGCCGCGTCGTGATCTTCGGCGCCGGCGCGGGCCTGCCCTACTTCTCCACCGACACGGTCGCCGCACAGCGTGCGCTCGAGATCGGCGCCCAGGAGGTGCTCGTCGCCAAGAACGGCGTCGACGCGATCTACACCGCCGACCCGCACAAGGACGCCTCCGCCGAGCGCATCGAGCGCGTCACCTATCGCGATGCTCTGCAGCGCGGTCTCAAGGTCGTCGACTCGACAGCCTTCAGCCTCTGCATGGACAACGCGATGGACATGCGCGTGTTCGGCATGGAGCCCGCGGGCAACGTCACCCGGGCTCTGCTGGGCGAACCGATCGGCACGCTCGTCACCGCCTGAGCGCCCTGTCGCTCACGATCCGAGCGAGCGTGCCGGATAGAATCGTTTGAAACCCCTGACGTTAGGAGCCCCCGTGATCGCGGATGTCCTCGCCGACACCACCGGACGCATGGCGCGTGCGGTCGAAGCTGCCAAGGAGGACTTCACCACGGTCCGCACCGGCCGCGCCAACCCGCAGATGTTCCAGAAGGTGATGGTGGACTACTACGGCTCGCCGACCCCGCTCGCACAGCTCGCGTCGCTCGCCAACCCTGAGGCGCGCTCTCTCATCGTCACGCCGTACGACAAGTCGGCGCTCCGTGCGATCGAGCAGGCGATCCGCGACATGCCCAACCTGGGGGCGAACCCCACCAACGACGGCAACATCGTGCGTGTGACGATGCCCGAGCTGACGATGGAGCGCCGCAAGGAGTACGTCAAGCTCGTGCGCTCGAAGGCCGAGGATGCGAAGGTCCGCGTGCGCGGCATCCGTCGCAAGGCCAAGGATGAACTGGATGCGCTCAAGGACGAGGTCGGTGAGGACGAGATCGCGCGCGGTGAGAAGGAGCTGGATGCTCTGACCCGCCAGCACGTCGACGCCATCGACGACGCTCTCAAGCGCAAAGAGGCAGAGCTCCTCGAGGTCTGATCGGCATGTCCGGCGAGAACCACTCCGAGGAGCACGATCTCGAGGACGTCGAGACTCCGGTGCGCGGCGTCGCCCGTCAGGCTCCCGACCCCCTGCCGCTCACCGACAACGCCTTTCCCGCGTTCGACCCCTCACAGGTTCCGCCGCGTCCTCCCGTTCCGGAGGGTGCGGATGCCCACGGCCCCAGCACGGCGACGGGGTCGCAGGGAGCCATCCGCGACCAGTGGCGTGCCAAGCGCGATGAGATCGAGACGCACGTCACCCACGCGCGTGATCATTTCGATCAGGCGAACGAGCGGATCAAGGCCCGCACGGGGCGCAATCTGATCCTCGCGATCATCATCGGCGTGGCCTTCGGCGGTGCCCTCGTGGCGTCGCTGCTGTTCGTGAAGTGGCTCTTCGTGCCGATCGCCCTGGCCGCGGGGCTGCTGGGCACCTACGAGCTCTCCCGAGCGCTTCGCGCCGGTGGACGCCGCGTAGACGTCGTGCCGCAGCTGATCGCCGCGGCCGGCGTGCTGTTCGCCGCGGCATCCGGAGAGTTCTGGATCAGCTGGGTGGTGCTGATCGTCGCCGTCTCGTTCATCGCGGTGTGGCGGATGATCGCCCAGATGATCGTGAAGGACGGTCGCACCTATGGAGACGTCCTCGCGGATGTCGTCGTCGGCTCGTTCGTGCAGATCTACGTGCCCTTCCTCACCTCGGTGGCGATCATGCTCCTGTTCCAGGAGAACGGCCAATGGTGGGTGCTCTCCTTCGTCGCGATCGCTGTCGCCGCCGACACCTGCGCCTATGCCGCCGGACTCGCGTTCGGCAAGCACCCGATGGCTCCGCGGATCAGCCCGAAGAAGACCTGGGAGGGCTTCGCCGGCGCCATCCTCGGGTCACTGCTGGTCGGCGTGCTGCTCGCGATCTTCCTCCTGCACCTCGAATGGTGGGGCGGACTGATCCTCGGGGCGACGATCCTGATCTCCGCCACTCTGGGCGATCTGGGCGAGTCCATGCTCAAGCGCGACCTCGGCATCAAGGACATGAGCTCCTGGCTCCCCGGCCACGGTGGACTGCTCGATCGCCTGGACAGCATCCTGCCCTCGACGGTGCCCGCGCTGGCGCTCTACTTCCTGCTCTCTCCCTGGATTGGCACCTGATGACCGACGCAGACCTCGACATGTTCCGCGACGAGCAGGAGGCGCCTGCTGCCTTTCCTCTGACCTCCGGTCGGCAGCGGGGCTATCACCGCTCGGCCGTGGACGCCTTCCTGGAGGCCGCCCGCGGCGCCTTCGAGGACGAGCGCGATGACTTCGGGGCCGAGGACGTGCGCGCCGCATCGTTCCCGCTCGTGAAGCGCGGTTACGTCATCGCCGACGTCGATGCCGCGCTGGGCCGTGTCGAGGATGCCTTCGCCGCGCGCGCTCGAGCACGCGCGGTGCGCGCGGTCGGTGTCGAGGCATGGGTGGCCGGCGCGCGCCGGGACGCCCAGCAGATCCTCGATCACCTCTCCCGCGCACCCCGGCACCGATTCGCGCGCACCGGCGGGTTGACGTTCGGATACCGGATCGACGAGGTCGATCATGTCGCCGACCGGATCGCCGCGTACCTGCGCGACGGGGAGGCGCTGACGGTGGATCAGGTGCGGGATGCCGCGTTCCGGATGCAGCGCGGTGGATACCGCGAGGAGCAGGTCGATGCGCTCCTGGATGCCACGACCGAAGTGATGCTCGCCGTCCGCTGATTCCCACGCACCGCGTGGCTCTCATGGACGTCTCAGCCTGTTCTGCATATACTGGTGCCCATCGTGACTCCCGATAACGAATTGATATCGTCCTCGACGCGCCCGAACGCATCGAACCGGACGAAGACGAATCCCCGGCGACGTCGGCTCAGTGCCGTCGGCGCGGGTCTTGCGGTCATCGGCTTCTCCGCGGCCCTGCTCGCGCCCACGGGCACGGCCATGGCAGACCCGAGCGCTGACGCGGGCGCAGACCTCACCGCATACTCTCTGGCGGCGCAGGACACGCAGAACATCACAGTGACGGTCGAGGGTGCGAAGATCGAGCCCGTCGCGCGCGGCACCTTCGAGGTCTACGTCAAGCCGAAGCCCAAGCCGAAGCCCGTCGCTCAGCCTGCATCCACGAACTCCGGCTCCAGCGCCCCGTCGCGACCGAAGTACTCCGGAGGCGGCTCCAAGGAGGAATGGATGTCGGCGGCCGGGATCGCGTCGAGCGACTGGGCGTACGTCGATTACATCGTCTCCCGCGAGAGCGGTTGGAATCCGAATGCGACGAACAGGTCGTCGGGCGCGTGCGGTCTCGTTCAGGCTCTGCCGTGCAGCAAGGTTCCCGGAAACGGTTACAACCCCGTCGACAACCTGCGCTGGGGCACGGGCTACGCCTCCGGCCGCTATGGCGGCTGGGCGGGGGCATACAAGTTCTGGACCACTCACCACTGGTGGTGAGCCGTACGCATGGCACGGTCGAATCGACGACGGCCTGAGTCGTCGCGGACGGATGAGTCCTTCGACCGGCTGCTGGCCGGGTGGAAGCGCACGGAGTCGCGGCGCGGGCACGAATGGAGCGTTCAGCCCATCTCCGCCTCGCGCGCGGTCAAGGAGTACCTCTGTCCGGGCTGCGGGCGTGTCATCCCTCCGGGCGCGGCGCACGTGGTCGTATGGCGTGCGGACGGGGTGCTGGGCGAGTCGGCGGACCTGGCAGCGCGCCGGCACTGGCACGCTGCCTGCTGGCGGATCGCGTGAGCCTCGAGATTCGCGGCCCCATGCTGTTGCCCGCGCACCGCACCGACGTCGAGTTCGAGACCGCTGACGGACTGACCCTGGTCGGCGAGCTGGCCGTGCCGCGTGAGCACTCGCCGGTCACGACGCTGGTGACGCTGCATCCGCTGCCCACGGCCGGCGGGAACATGGACTCGCACATCATCCGGAAGGCCGCTGCGCGTCTTCCCGCGCAGGCGGGTCTCGCTGTCCTGCGCTTCAACACGCGCGGCACGGCCTCGCCGCGGGGAGCAAGCGGGGGCGCGTTCGACGGGGGAGAGGGCGAGCAGTTCGATGTGGCTGCGGCCGTCGAGTTCGTGCGCGAGCGGGGACTGCCGCGGCCGTGGCTGGTGGGCTGGTCGTTCGGCACAGAGCTCGCGCTGAAATACGGGCGCGATCACGATGTGGAGGGGGTCATCCTGCTCTCGCCCCCGCTGCACCGGGCGACGGATCGCGACGTCGCGCACTGGCGCGGCGACGAGCGCGAGATGGTGGTGCTGGTGCCCGAGCACGATGACTTCCTGCGCCCGGCCGAGGCGCGGGAGCGGTTCGAACCGGTATCGCACGCGAAGCTGATCGCGGTCGAGGGCGGCCGGCACCTGTGGGTCGGCGAGAGTCAGACCCGCCGGGTCCTGACCGAGATCGTCGCGGCAGTGAACCCTGTCGCGCTGCCGCTGAGCACCGAATGGGACGGCTGAGACTCAGCGCTCGTTCATCCTGGGGATCAGCACCTGGCGGTAGATGATCAGGATGCTGGCCGCCACGGGGATGGCGATCAGGGCGCCGAGCAGTCCCAGCAGCGCACCGCCGGCAAGAGCGGCGATCACGACCACTGCGCCGGGCACGGCCACAGCCCGGCTCATGATGCGCGGGGCGAGAAGGTAGGCCTCGACCTGCATGTAGATCAGGTAGTAGATCGCGGCGGCCAGGGCGGTGCCGGGGGAGCCGACGCCCGGCAGCAGACAGGTCAGCACGATGATGGTCGATCCTGTGAGCGTGCCCACCAGCGGGATGAGCGAGAAGAAGAATGCGATGACGGCGAGGACGGCCGTGAAGGGCGCGCCGATGATGCTCAGATAGATCGAGCTCAGGATGCCGTTGATCACGCCCAGAGTCACCTGCCCCATGACGTAGTACCCGACCGAATCGGTGATCTGGTCGGCGATGTCGATGAAGCGCTCCCGTCTCGATGCCGGGACGAGCTGGTACACGGCCCGCTTGAGCGAGGGAGTGGAGGCGGTCAGATAGATCGTGAGCACGAGGACGATGAAAGCGCCGAACAGGCCGGCCAGGACCGCGCCACCGACCACGAGGACGCCCTGGCCTATCGAGGCGCTCCACTCGGTGACGTTCTTGGCCCAATCCTCCTGCTGCATCCAGTTCTCGACGTAGGCGAAGACCGCATCCACCTGGAGATTGGGGAAGGTCGCGGTCAGCCATTCCCTGAAGTTCTGCACGGTCGTGTCGCCGTCGACGATCAGCGCCGTGACCTGGGAGACGAGTTGCGAGATCTGCTCGATCACCACGGGGAGGACGATGAGCACGATGACGGTGAAGACGCCCAGGACGGCCAGGATGGTGGTGAGCACCGCGGCCCAGCGCGGCAGACCTCGCCGTTCCAGGAAGGACACCAGAGGATCGAGGCCGAGGCTGACGAACAGCGCGGTGCCGATGTAGAGGATGACCGTCGACAGCGTCTGCACGCTGGTGAGCAGCACGATGCCGAGGCCGACGCCGAGCGTGGCCACCAGTGCGGTGCGGAACGGGCTGTGGATCTTCATGCTTCTCCTGATCGGATGCGAGCAAGCCTATTGCCCCGACCGCCCGAGGTGCGGCACGACGTGCCGCACCCCTCTGGTGGGCAATACACAGGTGCTTTGGATAGTCTGAAATGTCGAGCGGAGTCCGTCGGGGATGCCCGGGGCCACGTAAGGGAGTTGATTCGTGCGATTCGTATGGGCCGTCGTGGCCTTCGTGCTGGCCACGGTTCTCATCGGAGCGGGGATCGCTCAGCGGACCGTCTTCATGGGGCCGTCGGAGCAGCGGATGGAGCTGACGGTCGACGAGCCGACGCCCTACGTGCTCATCGACGCCGACGTGCTGCGCGCACATGACGGTCTGCAGACGCTTCTCGTGCGCGGGAAGGGCGACATCTTCGTGGCGTACGGACGCACGGACGACATGAAGGCGTGGCTGTCGGACACCGCCTACGACCGCGTCACGCTCACCAAGACCGGCAAGCCCAGTACCGCACATGTCGACGCGGAGCAGGCGCCGGCCGCGGGTGGCGATACGTCGGGCCGCTCACCGGTCGGCTCCGACCTGTGGCTGGACTCGTTCGCCGATCACGATTCGCTCGTCGCCGAGCTCCAGCTCACGCCCGGCAACAGCGTGCTCGTGGCCCGCGACGGTGAAGAGCCCGCGCCGTCGGATCTGCTGGTGACGTGGGGGCTGGACACGCGGACTCCCTGGGCAGGACCGCTGATGGCCGCCGGCGCGCTGCTGCTGCTGGTCGGCCTGATTCTCTATGTGCTCGCGATCCGCTTCCAGCGTCGCGGGCGCGGCCCGCGAAGGAAAGGACCGGGTCCGCTGCCCGAGACGCAGCCGATCACGATGCCGCAGCGCGATGAGATCGAGGCCGGCTCCGTGTCCGTTCCGCACCAGGCCGGTGAGAGCGGACCGCGCGCGATCGACGACGCCGATGGCGGACAAGCGCAGCGCACGGCATCCGCACGTCGCCGCATCACCCTGGCACTGCCTGCACTGGCCCTGACCGCAGTGCTGGCCACCGGCTGCTCGGCCGACTCCTGGCCGCAGTTCGGCGCGGCCACTCCGACGCCCACTCCGACGCCGACCGTGGTGACGCCCGAGAACCAGAAGCCTCCGGTCGTCACCGAGAAGCAGGGCCAGCGGATCGTCTCGGAAGTCGCGAAGACGCTCGCACAGGCTGATGACGCCGGCGACGCCGCCCTCGCAGAGTCCCGACTGACGGGCGCGGCGCTGGAAGCACGCAAGACCGAGTACGTCCTGCGCGGCAAGATCGCGGATCGCGACAAGGCGCTCATCGTTCCCCTCGAGGACATCAAGATCCTCCTGCCGGAGGCGACCGGCGGATGGCCCCGCACGGTGCTGGCACTCACCGCCGCGAAGCAGAGCGATGCTCAACCTCCCGTTCTCCTCGCGATGACCCAGGCGGACCCGTGGGCGGACTATCGCGTCACCTCGATGTCCGAGATGCCGGCGTCGGGGGAGTTCCCGAAGGTGGCACCCGCCTGGCTCGGCACCACCCGCGTGCCTGCGGAGTCCGCGTTCCTGTCGCTGGAGCCGTCCGAGCTCGCTGCGGCCTTCTCCGACTTCGTGGATTCCGGCGACAAGAGCGAGTACGCCGGCGTCTTCGATGACGTCGCGAATCAGCTGGCCACCGCAGTGCGTGACAGCCGGGCGGCTCTTCTGAAGAAGGCGGCGGAGATGAAGGCCGACAAGACCTCCAAAGCCGTCTTCGAGATGAAGCCGGCAGATTATGAGCCCCTGTCGCTGGCGACGCTGGAGAGCGGCGCGGTCGTGGCGGTATCGGTGGATGACATCCAGACCGTGACCAGCACCAGCCCGGACGCGGTCATCAAGTTCGGCTCCGATGCGGAGGCCAAGGCGCTGACAGGCGTCTCGGAGTCGGCCAAGGGATACGTCACGACGTACGGATTCCAGCTCTTCTTCGCAGTTCCTCCGCAGGGTACCAATCAGCAGATCCGCCTCCTGGCCTACCACCAGGACATCCTCGACGTGAAGGTGATCAAGTGACCGATATCTCCGCAGCGGCGCTCCGCGGCGCCGTCGACCTCTCCTCCCTCCGCGGGCGCACCGCGCAGCCGGCCGCAGCCGCTGGGGAGGCGTCACCGGCGTCGGCCGGTGACGGCGTCGTGATGGACGTGACCGACGCATCGTTCGGCGAGATCCTCGAGCTCTCCCGCTCGGTGCCGGTGGTCGTCGACCTGTGGGCCGAGTGGTGCGGACCGTGCAAGACGCTGAGTCCCATCATCGAGAAGGTGACGCGTGAGCAGCAGGGCCGCGTGGTCCTGGCCAAAGTCGACGTGGATGCCAACCCGCAGATCGCCCAGGCCTTCCGCGCCCAGTCGATCCCCCTGGTGGTCGCGCTGATCGGGGGTCAGCCGGTGCCGATGTTCACCGGCGCCGTCCCCGAGGAGCAGGTGCGCGAAGTCTTCGCCAAGCTGCTGGAGGTCGCCGCGCAGAACGGTGTGACCGGGTCCGTGCCCGTCGAGGGCTCGGACGGCGCAGAGGGCGCCGCCCAGGCTGAGGAGCCGGAGGAGGCGCCGCTGCCGCCACTGCATGCTGAGGCCTATGCCGCGATCGAAGCAGGCGACTACGCGCGTGCGATCACCGCCTATGAACGTGCGTTGGCCGAGAACCCGCGCGATGCGGACGCCAGGGCCGGGTTGGGGCAGGTGCGTCTGCTGGACCGCGTTCAGGGACTCGATCTGCAGCAGGCACGGGAAGATGCGGCCGCAGCCCCTCGCGACGTGGAGGCGCAGTTCCGCGTCGCCGACCTGGACCTGGCCGGCGGTCACGTCGAGGATGCCTTCGGTCGCCTCCTCGATCTGTTCGGGGCTGTCGAAGACGATCAGAAGGCGTCGGTGCGCGAACGCCTCGTCGAACTGTTCGAGCTGATCGGCGCGGCTGACCCGCGCGTGGTCACCGCACGCACGCGTCTCGCCTCGCTTCTGTTCTAGCCCCCGACGTCGGTCAGCCGCGGGCGATGGTCGGCACGTGCGGATCGACCTGGTGGCGGAACCAGATCGTCGACAGCGCGGGCAGCGTCACCGAGGCGACCGCCGGAGAGTCATCGCTCTCTCTTCTGGCCTCGATGAGGCCGAGGTTGCCGTTCGCGTCGCCGCCGTACTCCGCGGCGTCTGTGTTCAGGACCTCCTGCCAGGTGCCGTCCGCGGGCAGCGCCAGCCGGTATCCGGTGTGCGTGACTCCCGAGAAGTTCGTCACGACCGCCAGTCGGCCGCCGTGCGCGTCCCTGCGCTCGAACGCCACGATGCTGGGATCCCACGTCGGCGCACCGAGGCGGGTGAACGAGCGGCTGTCGTTGTCGCGCTCCCACAGCGGCGCCTGACGACGGTAGACCGCATTCATCGCGCTGACGAAGTGCTGCAGCTGCGCGTGCGAAGGCTGATCGAGCAGCCACCAGTCCAATTCGCGATCGACGGACCACTCGCCGATCTGTCCGAACTCCTGGCCCATGAACAGCAGCTTCTTTCCCGGATGTCCCCACATGTAGCCGAGGTAGGCGCGCACGTTGGCGAGCTTGTGGTGGTGATCTCCCGGCATCCGCGAGATCAGTGTGCCCTTGCCATGCACGACCTCGTCGTGGCTGATGGGCAGCATGTAGTTCTCGCCGAACCCGTAGACGAACGAGAACGTCATCTCGCCCTCGTGGTGCGAGCGGTACATCGGATCCCGCTTCATGTACTCGAGGGAGTCGTTCATCCACCCCATGTTCCATTTGAACCCGAAGCCGAGTCCTGCATGGTCGGTGGGCGCTGTCACACCGGGGAATGCGGTGGACTCCTCGGCGATCATCACGATCCCCTTGTGCAGCCGGTATGCGGTCGCGGTGACCTCCTGCAGGAAGCGGATCGCCTCGAGGTTCTCGCGGCCCCCGTGCACGTTCGGCTCCCACTCGCCGTCCTTGCGCGAGTAGTCCAGATAGAGCATGGAAGCCACCGCATCGACGCGCAGGCCGTCGACATGGAACTCACTGAACCAGTACAGGGCGTTGGCCACGAGGAAGTTGCGCACCTCGTTGCGTCCGTAGTCGAAGATCAGCGTGCCCCAGTCCTGATGCTCGCCGCGCCGCGGATCGGGATGTTCGTAGAGGGGCTGCCCGTCGAATCGCGCCAGCGCGAACGCATCCTTCGGGAAATGGCCGGGGACCCAGTCCATGATCACGCCGATACCGGCCTGGTGCAGCCGGTCGATCAGATAGCGCAGGTCGTCGGGGGTGCCGTACCGGCTGGTCGGTGCGAAGTAGCCCGAGATCTGGTATCCCCAGGAGCCGCCGAACGGGTGCTCCGCAAGGGGCATGAACTCCACGTGGGTGAACCCGGTGGCCTGGATGTGCTCGATGAGGGGATCCGCGGCGTCGCGATACGTGAGCCCGTCGCGCCATGAGCCCAGATGCACTTCGTAGACCGACATCGGATGCGCGACCGCGTGGGTCGCTGCGCGGCGGGTGAGCCAGGCACCGTCGTTCCACCGGTACGCGCTGAGGGTGACGACGGATGCCGTCGCCGGCGGCACCTCCGCGGCCTGAGCCATCGGATCCGCCTTGAGGATCCAGTGCCCGTCGGCGGTGAGGATCTCGTACTTGTACCGGCTGCCGACCGAGACATCCGGGATGAACAGCTCCCACACGCCGCTCGCGCCCATGGAGCGCATGGGGTGCCCTTCGCCGTTCCACGCGTTCCAATCCCCGCAGACGCGGACCGCCTGGGCATTCGGAGCCCATACCGCGAAGTCGATGCCGGTATCGCCGTCGAGCACACGCGGGTGAGCCCCCAGCACCTGCCACAGCCGCTCGTGCCGGCCTTCGCCGATCAGGTGAAGGTCGACCTCGCCGATCGTGGACAGGTGCCGGTACGGATCGCCCGCGATGGTCTCGTTCTGGCCGGAGTAGACCGTGGCGATCCGGTAGGCGGACGGGGGACCGGCATGTCTTCCCTCCCAGATTCCGTGCGCGACGTGCTCGAGCGGCAGCCGGTCGCCGTCCAGGAAGACGGCGGTGACGGACTCCGCGAGCGGACGGCGCGTGCGGATGACCGTCATGGTGCGGCCGGCCGCGTCCGTGGCGGGATGCGCGCCGAGGAGCATGTGAGGGTCGTGGTGCGAACCGACGGCGGCCTTCTTCCACTCCTCGGATACGGAGACATCCTCGATGTAGCTCATGATCGCTCCTTCACCTTCAGGATGTGCACCGGCTCGGCGAAGGCGTCGAGCCGCACGTAGTTGTGTTCATTCCAGGTCCACGTGGCGCCCGTGAGAAGATCCTCCACCTCGAACCCCTCACCCGGCTGAACGCCCCAGATCCGGGTGTCCAGGTGCACGGTCGTCTCGCGCACGGAGTGCGGGTCGAGATTCGCGACGATGATGAGGGTGTCGCTCGTGCCCGTGCCCGTGAACGCGGCGTCGAGGTGTTTGGAGTACACCAGCACCGAGTCGTCGTCGCTCCAGTGGAACGCGATGTTGCGCAGCTGGGCCAGCGCCGGATGCTCACGGCGGATCTCGTTGAGGCGACGCAGCAGCGGAGCCAGGGACTCTCCGCGCTCTTCGGCGCCGTCCCAGTCGCGGAACTTCAACTCGTACTTCTCGTTGTCGATGTTCTCCTCGGACCCGGGGCGCGCGACATTCTCGATCAGCTCGTAGCCGGCGTACACACCCCAGGTGGGCGCTGCCGTCGCGGCGATGCAGGCGCGGATGCGGTAGGCGGCGCGCCCGCCGAACTGCAGGTACTCGGTGAGGATGTCATGCGTGTTCACGAAGAGGTTCGGTCGCATGTAGTCGCTGGTCTCCTGCGACACGCTGGTGAGGAACTCCTCGAGTTCGGCCTTGGTGTTGCGCCAGGTGAAGTACGAGTAGCTCTGCTGGAAGCCGACGGCGGCGAGCGCTCGCATCACCGCGGGTCTGGTGAACGCCTCGGCGAGGAAGACCACGCCTGGCGCGGCGGTGTTCACCTCGGCGATCAGCCACTCCCAGAACTGCAGCGGCTTGGTGTGGGGGTTGTCGACGCGGAAGATCCGCACACCCAGGTTCACCCAGTGCATCACCACGCGCAGCATCTCGGCGTAGATGCCCTCGGGATCGTTGTCGAAGTTCAGCGGGTAGATGTCCTGGTACTTCTTCGGCGGGTTCTCCGCATACGCGATCGTGCCGTCCGGCAGCGTCGTGAACCACTCCGGATGCTCGCTGACCCAGGGATGGTCGGGGGAGGCCTGCAGTGCGAGATCGAGTGCGACCTCCAGACCTTCCTTGTGCGCGGCACGAAGGAGCGCACGGAAGTCCTTCTCGGTGCCGAGCTCGGTGTGGATCGCATCGTGCCCGCCTTCGGCGGAGCCGATCGCGTACGGCGAGCCCGGGTCGCCCGGCTCGGCGGCGAGGGTGTTGTTCCGCCCCTTGCGGTTGGTCTGGCCGATCGGATGCACCGGGACGAGGTACAGGACATCGAAGCCCATCCCTGCGACTCCGGGCAGCCGCTTGGCAGCGGTCCGGAACGTGCCGCTGCGGACCGAGCCGTCCTTGCGGCGCACGGCGCCCTCCGACCGCGGGAAGAACTCGTACCAGGCGCCGACGCCGGCACGCTGTCGCTCGACGACGAGAGGGAGCCACTCGGTGGTGGATCCGAGCGAGACGTGCGGCCGGGCGGCGAACGCGGCGGCGACCGCGGCATCCGTGGAGACGGAGGTCAGTGCTGCGGCATCCGGGGTCCGCATCCGCTTCGCAGCGGCGCGCAGGAGGGTGCGCTCCGCCGCCGGGCGATCCTTCTCCGTCGCCGCCGCGGTGAGCAGCGAGACGCCCAGCGCGCACATGACGGCGATGTCCACACCGGCCGCGGCCTTGACTTCGGATGCGTGCGCCCAGGTCGCGAAATCGTCTGCGAAGCCCTCGAACCGGTAGGTCCACTCGCCCACCAGATCGAGCGCGATCTCCACCCTCCACCGATCGGTGCCGTCGGCGAGCGGTGCGAGTCGGTGCAGGGACTGGACGCCGGTCGGGTCGGTGAGCCGGAGGTGCGCGCCGATGCGATCATGCCCCTCGCGGAATGCGACGACCCCGAACGGGACGACTTCACCGGCGAACGCCTTGGGCGGGTAGCCCTGCGGTACGTGTGGGGTGGGCAGGAGGAGAGGGATGCGACCTGCTCTCGTCCGTCCGGGCGAGTCGGTCTCGGCGGCAGGCCGCAGAGGAATCCTGGCGGGGCTTCTCAGCCCCGCGGGTTCTTGAGCGGTTCGTGTGGCCACACCTTGAATGTACCGCTCTGCGCGATCTGCGCCAGACCCACGCCGTGCAGGTCGCGACTCCGCAGCGAATGCGCGTCTTCGGCCCGGGGCCGACGCTCAGTCCACCCGGAAGAGCCGCATCGAGGTGCCCGGAATGGGCAGCACATCGCCGGGGGAGTAGCGGCGCTGATCGGCAGACGGACTCTCGTCCGCGCTCGACCAGAGCTCGACGAAAGCGGTGGCGCCGTCGATGGAGTCCGGAAGGCGCACATCGATCGGCGACTCCGTGCCGTGCACGATCAGCAGGATGCGATTGGAAGCACCGTTCTCGGGAACGCTGGCCGCGACGTACTGCAGGGTGCGGTTGCGCGGGTCGTTCCACTGCTCGACCTCCATGGTCTCGCCGTCCTGGTCGAACCAGTCCATCACGCTGGAGTCCGGGATATGCTCGCCGAGACGCGCGTAGCGACCCGGTCGCAGTGCGGGGTTCTGCGCACGCAGATCGGTGAGCAGCTTCGCGTGCGCGGTCAGATCCCGCTGCCAGTCCTCGTGCTCCCAGTTCAGCCAGCTCAGAGGCGAGTCCTGGCAGTACGCGTTGTTGTTGCCCCGCTGCGTGCGTCCGAACTCGTCACCGGCCGTGATCATCGGGATGCCGGCGGAGAGCAGCAGCGTGCCCATCAGGTTGCGCATGGCCTTGCGGCGCTGCGCGAGGATGGCCGGATCGTCGGTGGGGCCCTCGACGCCGTGGTTGAACGAGCGGTTCATGTCCGCGCCGTCGCGGTTGCCCTCACCGTTGGCCTCATTGTGCTTGCCGTCGTATGCCACCACGTCGTGCAGGGTGAAGCCATCGTGGGCGGTGACGAAATTGATGCTGGCCAGGGGGCCCCGCTGCTCGCTGTAGGTGTTCGCGGAGCCGGCCAGCCGGTTGGCGAAACCGCCGATCCCGACCGGTGCCGATGCTCGGCGCGCGTAGTCGATGTCGCTGAGCCAGAAGTTGCGGACGCGGTCGCGGTAGCGGTCGTTCCACTCGCTCCATCCGTCCGGGAAGTTGCCGGTCTGCCAGCCGCCCAGTCCCACATCCCAGGGCTCGGCGATGATCTTGACGTCCTTCAGCGCGGGGTCCTCGCGGATGGCGGTGAGCAGCGGGTGCTCGCGGTCGTACTCATGGTTCGCATCCCGTCCGAGAGCCGTGGCGAGATCGAATCGGAAACCGTCGATCTGCATCTCGGTCGCCCAGTAGCGCAGCGAATCCAGCACGAGACGGGCAGCGGCATCCGTGGCGGTGTCGAGGGTGTTCCCGACTCCGGTGGTGTCGATGTAGGTGCCGTCGGCCTGCTGGCGGTAGTACGAGGCGTTGTCGATGCCGCGCAGGCTCGAGCGCGGCCCGCCCAGACCCTCCTCGCTGGTGTGGTTGTAGACCACGTCCAGGATGACCTCGAGGCCCGCCTCGTGCAGCAGCTTGACCATTCCCTTGAATTCGGCGAGCACCGCCTCGGGCCCGGCATTGCGAGCCGCCTCTGTGGCGTAGGCGGTGTGCGGGGTGAAGAAGTTGAGGGTGTTGTAGCCCCAGTAGTTGGTCAGCCCCCGCTCCAGCAGTCGCGGTTCGGGGACGAATGCGTGCACGGGCAGCAGCTCGACAGCCGTGACGCCCAGCCCCTGGAGGTAGTCGATCATCGCCGGGTGGGCGAGACCCGCGTAGGTGCCGTGCAGGGCCGGGGTGACGTCCGGATGCCTCTTGGTGAGCCCTTTGATGTGCCCCTCGTAGATGACCGTGCGATCCAGCGGCGTCTGCGGCTTGGCGACGCCGCCCCAGTCGAAGCCGTCCTCGATGACGACCGACCGCCACTGCTCGTACCCGTCGCCCTGGGCCAGGCCTCGGCCGTACGGGTCCAGAAGCAGCGTCTCGGGGTTGAAGGTGTGGCCGGGACCGTGCGGACCGTCCACGCGCAGGGAGTAGCGGGTGCCGGGCTGCAGCAGATCGGTGGTGATCTCCCAGACGCCGCCCGGGCGACGCTCCAGCGGAGCCTGTGCGGTCTCCCAGTCCAGGTCGTCTGCGTCGAACACCACGAGCTCGACCGACGATGCGTTCTGCGACCAGACCCGCAGCGTGCCGATTCCGTTCTGCAGACGGACGCCGAGGTCGTCGAGTGCGGGGCCCTCGAAGGATGGGGTCGTCGGCGCAGGCATGGGTTACAGCTTAGGCGTGCACACCGCGGGCGGGTGAATCCCAGTGCCCATGTGCATGATCCTGGGTCCCGCCTGCGCCGATGGATCGTGCACAGGCGAGAATGGACGGATGCGGTTCTACCTCGATCATGCGGCGACCTCTCCTCTGCGGCCGGAGGCTCGAGACGCGTGGCTGGCCGCCGGCGAGGTGCTCGGCAATGCGTCCTCGACGCACGGCGCAGGGCAGGACGCCCGCCGTGTGCTCGAGGAATCCCGCGAAAGGGCCGCCTCGGTTCTGGGGTGCGACCCGATCGAGGTCGTCTTCACGTCCGGCGGCACGGAATCGATCAACACTGCGCTGCAGGGACTCTGGCGCTCCCGGGGCGCGGGGACGCAAGCGGTGGTGCTCCCGGACGCCGAGCACCACGCCACGATGGACACCGTGGCCTCCCTCGCGGAGGACGGCGCGATCGTGCGGGCCGTGCGCGTCGATGCCCTCGGCCGTATCGATGCGACCGACTTCCGCGAGGCGCTGGGGGGTGCCGCCCTGGCGACGGCGCTGGTCGCGAACAACGAGGCGGGCACGATCAACGATGCAGCGACCCTGGCACGTGACGCGGCGGATGCGATGGTGCCGCTGCACCTGGATGCCGTGGCGGCGTGGGGCCACGTGCCGCTGGCGTTCCGCACGCTGCGCGGAGATGCCCCTGCAGCGGCGGGACTGGTCGCGATGAGCGTGGCCGGGCACAAGATCGGCGCACCGGTCGGCACAGGCGCGCTCGTGGTCGCCCGTTCGGCGCGCCTGTCCGCGCTGCTGCACGGCGGCGCACAGCAGCGCGGTCTCCGGGCGGGCACCCAGGACGTGGCGGGTGCGGCGGCGTTCGCCACCGCGCTGGAGGCGGCGTCCGACGAGATGGAGTCCGAAGGCGCGCGCCTGCGGATGCTGCGCGACCGACTGCTCGACGGCATCCTCCGGGCGGTGCCGCAGGCGGTCGTCCTCGGCGACCCGACCGAACGGCTGCCAGGCAACGCCCACGTGCTGTTCCCCGGTGCGGTGGGCGAGAGCCTGCTGTTCCTGCTCGACACCGCCGGCATCGCGGCATCCACCGGCTCCGCCTGCCAGGCGGGCGTCGCCGAGCCCTCTCACGTCGTGATGGCGATGGGGCGCAGCGAGCGCGACGCGCGCAGCGCGCTGCGCTTCACACTGGGACGCACGTCCACGGATGCCGATGTCGACGCCGTCCTCGCTGTCATCGCGGAGGTCTACGAGCGCGCATCCGGCGCCCGGTCAGCGACCCGCTCGTAGACTGGATGCCATGCGTGTACTGGCGGCGATGAGCGGTGGAGTGGACTCGGCAGTGGCGGCGGCTCGTGCCGTCGAAGCCGGCCACGACGTCGTCGGCGTCCACCTCGCGCTCTCCCGAGCCGGTGGAACGCTGCGCACGGGCAGCCGCGGCTGCTGCACGGTTGAGGACGCGCTGGACGCCCGTCGCGTGTCGGACCTGCTCGGCATCCCGTTCTACGTCTGGGACTTCTCGGAGCGGTTCCGCGATGACGTGATCGACGATTTCATCTCGGAGTACAAGGCGGGCCGCACGCCGAACCCGTGCCTGCGCTGCAACGAGAAGATCAAGTTCGCCGCCCTCCTCGAGCGGGCGATCGAGCTCGGTTTCGACGCCGTGTGCACCGGCCACTACGCCACCCTGGTCGACGGGCCGCAGGGGCTCGAGCTGCACCGGGCGTCCGACAGCGCGAAGGACCAGTCGTATGTGCTGGGTGTGCTCAACGCCGAGCAGCTCGCGCACACCTACTTCCCGCTCGGATCCACGCCGTCCAAGGCCATCGTGCGCGCCGAGGCCGCGGAGCGCGGCATCAGCGTCGCGCAGAAGCCCGACAGCCATGACATCTGTTTCATCCCCGACGGAGACACGCGCGGCTGGCTCGCGGAGAAGGTCGGCGCAGAGACGGGCGAGGTCGTGGATCGCTCCGGGACCGTGATCGGCTCGCATGAGGGTGCGCACGCGTTCACCGTCGGTCAGCGGCGCGGGCTGCACCTGGGCATCCCCGCCCCCGACGGCAAGCCGCGCTTCGTGCTCGAGGTGCGTCCTGTCACGAACACGGTGGTCGTCGGCCCCAAGGAGGCGCTGGCGATCGCGGAGATCTCGGGGGAGCGGTTCTCCTGGGCGGGTGCGGCGCCCACGGCATCCGACTTCGTCTGCGAGGTGCAGATCCGCGCCCATGCCGACCCGGTCCCCGCACACGCGTACGTGACCTCCTCCGGAGTCCGGGTGGTTCCGGACGTGCCGCTGGACGGCGTCGCCCCCGGTCAGAGCGCCGTGCTGTACGTCGGCACGCACGTGCTCGGTCAGTTCACGATCGACACCACGGTCTCGGCGGTGCCGGTCGGGGCATGATCTCCGCAGATGTCCGCCCCCGCTCGTAGACTTGCGGGGTGCCGGAGAACATCTCGCTGGAAGCCGCCCGTGCCGAGGCGGAGGAGCTGACGACCCGCATCCTGGATGCGAAGGACGCCTACTACGGGCGCGACACGTCGCTGGTCGACGACGCGACGTACGACGGCTGGATGCGCCGGCTGGAGGAACTGGAGCGACTGCACCCCGAGCTGCAGGGACAGGACTCGCCGACCCAGATGGTCGGAGCAGCCGAGTCCACCGGACTCGACACGATCGAGCACGCAGAGCGGATGCTGAGCCTCGACAACGTCTTCTCGATCGAGGAGCTGCGCGACTGGCAGGTGAAGACGGGAGCAGCGGCCGCCCGGGATGTCGCCTGGCTGACAGAGCTGAAGATCGACGGGCTGGCGATCAACCTGCGCTATGAGGACGGCGTGCTGACCTCAGCCGCCACTCGCGGCGACGGCCGGGTCGGCGAGATCGTCACCGAGAACGCCCTGCGCCTGGCCGACATCCCCGAGCAGCTCTCGGGCACGGGGCATCCCTCGATCGTGGAGGTGCGCGGCGAGGTCTTCATCCCCGTCGCGGCGTTCGAGCGTCTGAACGCGGCTCAGGCCTCGTTCCGCGATCGTGCCTACGCGGACTCCCTGGCGAAGTGGGAGGCTCGCGGCGGTGCGAAGAAGCCCTTCGACGAGGAGAAGGCCAAGGCCGCGGCCGCGCGCCGTTTCCCGGCGTTCGCCAACCCGCGCAACGCCGCCAGTGGAGGGCTGCGGCAGCAGCTCGACAAGAAGGAGGGCCTGGAGCACGAGGCGGGGCTGCTGCGGGTGGACTCGCTGTCTCTGTACGTGCACGGGATCGGAGCCTGGGAGAACCCGCCCGTCGCCGCGCAGAGCGAGGTGTACGACCTGCTGTCCGAATGGGGGCTGCCGACGAGCCCGCACACGAAGGTCTGTCACACGATCGACGAGGTCGCCGACTTCGTGGGCCACTTCGGCGAGCACCGTCACGACGTGGAGCACGAGCTGGACGGCATCGTCGTCAAGGTCGACGAGCTCGAACTGCACGGTGAGCTGGGCACGACCAGCCGCGCGCCGCGCTGGGCGATCGCGTACAAGTACCCGCCCGAGGAGGTGCAGACCACGCTGCTGGACATCGTCGTCTCGGTGGGACGCACCGGGCGCGCCACACCGTTCGCGGTGATGGCGCCGGCCCATGTCGCAGGCTCCGTGGTGCGTCAGGCGACCCTGCACAACAAGGACGTCGTCAAGGCCAAGGGTGTGCTGATCGGCGACACCGTCGTGCTGCGCAAGGCGGGGGATGTGATCCCCGAAGTGCTCGGCCCGGTGGTCGAGCGTCGCGACGGCACTGAGCGCGAATTCGTCATGCCCGAGCGGTGCCCGGAATGCGGCACTCCGCTGCGCGCCATGAAGGAGGGCGACATCGACCTGCGCTGTCCGAACGCTCGGTCGTGTCCGGCGCAGGTGCGCGGGCGTGTCGAGCACATCGGATCGCGCGGAGCGCTGGATGTCGAGGCGCTCGGCGAGGTCACCGCCGCGGCCCTCACACAGGCTGAGCCGCCGGCATCCGCCCCGCTGCCCACCGAGGCCGGGCTGTTCTCACTGGTCCTCGAGGACCTCGTGCCGATCTCGGTCGTCGTCCGCGATGCCGAGACGGGACTGCCGAAGCAGGACGAGGACGGGATCGTGAAGACCCGCTCGCCGTTCCGCCGCAATCCCACCGCCGCCGAGAAGAGAGACGGTCTGGAAGGGCCACAGCCCTCGTCCGCGGCGACCAAGCTGCTCGCCGAACTGGAGAAGGCCAAGACCAAGGAGCTCTGGCGCCTGCTGGTCTCGTTGAACATCCGGCACGTCGGTCCGGTCGCGGCGCGGGCACTGGCGCAGTGGTTCGGCTCGCTGGATGCCATCCGCGCGGCGTCGCTGGAGGAGCTCGCGGCCGTCGAGGGCGTCGGCGGGATCATCGCGGAGTCGCTGCTGAACTGGTTCGAGGTGGACTGGCACCAGGAGATCGTCCAGCAGTGGGCGGATGCCGGTGTGCAGTGGTCCACACCGGGGCACCCAGGTCCCGGCGCCTCCGCGGCAGCGGGCGGCGTGCTCGACGGTCTCACGGTCGTCGCCACCGGGTCGCTCGACGGGTACACCCGCGAGGGCGCGCAGGAAGCCATCATCCAGGCCGGAGGCAAGGCGGCATCCAGCGTCTCGAAGAAGACCGACTTCGTCGCGGCCGGGCCCGGGGCGGGTTCCAAGCTCGCCAAGGCCGAGGATCTCGGCATCCGCATCCTGGACGCCGCGCAGTTCCATGTCCTGGTCACCGAGGGACCGGACGCGCTCGATGCCTGACCGCATCATCGTCCTCAACGGCATGGCCGGTGCGGGCAAGACGACTCTGGGCCGCCCGCTCGCGGCTGAACTCGGTGTGCCGCTGATCTCGAAGGACGCGATCAAGGAGGCACTCGGCGACGCCGTCGACGCGCCGCTGCCCACTCGAGCGGTCGGTGCCCTCGCGGCCGACGCGCTCTGGCGCATCGTCGGAATGCTCGAGGGCACCGTGCTGGTGGAATCGGTCTGGCTCGCCGGTCGTGATGAGGAGTGGTTCCGGCGTGGATGGGAGTCCGCAGGGTCGCCGAACGGCATCGAGGTGTGGTGCGAGGCTCCGCGCGATGCGATGCGCGAGAGGTACCGGACCCGCGCTCGGCATGTCGTGCACGATGATCGGGGACGACTGGCCGAGTGGGAAGCGGCGGCGGATTCCGCGCAGCCCATCACCGGATTCCCGGTCGTGCGCATAGACACGTCTACGCCCGTCGATGTCCCCGCCCTCGCCCGAACCCTCAAGGAGCAGACATGGATGAAGTGACACTGATCGATCTGGACGCGGGAGACCGGCGCTGGGCGAGCGCGCTGCCCGTGCTGCAGGAGCTGCGCCCGCATCTCACCGAGGAGCTGCTGGATCAGGTGCTGCAGGACGGGGCAGGGCAGGGGCCGCGCTTCACCGCCGTCTTCGTCGCAGAGCGCTGCGTCGCCGTCGCCGGCTGGCGGATCATCGCCAACACCAGCGCGATCCGCAAGCTGTACATCGATGACCTGTCGACCGCGGCGGCGGAGCGCTCGCGCGGCTACGGACGGATGCTGCTCGACGCGCTGCGCGAGCGCGCTGTCGCAGCCGGATGCCGTTCAGTGGACCTCGACTCGGGCGTGCAGCGGTTCGACGCCCACAGGTTCTACCTGCGCGAGCGGATGAACATCACCGCGCACCACTTCTCGCGACGCATCTGACGCCGCCGGGTCAGCCCTTGTGCCGCGGCTTGCGCGCGGGACGGTCGTCACGGTGATGACTCCGATCGGCGCCGCGGTGGTCTCCGTCGCGCGGCGCACGACGGCTGGGCACGCCCCGATCGGGCTTGATCTCGATCAGACGTCCCGAGATGCGCGTGTCGCTCAGCTTCGCGAGCACGGACGGGTCGAGGTTGACCGGCAGTTCGACGATGGAGAAGTCCGGCTTGATGGCGATGGCACCGAAGTCGTCGCGGCCCAGGCCGCCCTCGTTCGCCAGGGCGCCGACGATCTGACGCGGCTCGACGCGGTGCCGGCGGCCGACCTCGATGCGATATGCCGCGTAGTCGCCGCGACCGCGACGCTCCCGTGGCGCGCGATCCCGCTCGCCACCGCGATCGGTGCGCTCGCGCGGGGGGCGGCTGTCGCGCTGCACGGCCCTCGTCAGCTCGTCGCGCTCGGGGTCCAGCAGCAGCGGCGTATCGCCCTGTGCTACCACGGCGAGCGCTGCCGCGACGTCCGCCTCAGGCACGTCGTGGTGGCGCACGTAGTGCGCGACCACATCACGGAAGGCCTCGATGCGCGCGGTCTCCTCGAGGGCGCTCGTGATGGCGTCGTCGAAGCGGGCCAGGCGCGTGGAGTTGACGTCCTCGGTGGTCGGGAGCTGCATCTGCGTGGGCTTCTGGCGGGTGGCCTTCTCGATGTGGCCCAGCAGGTAGCGCTCGCGCGGGGTGATGAAGCTGATGGCGTCGCCCTTGCGTCCGGCGCGCCCGGTGCGGCCGATGCGGTGCACGTACGATTCTGTGTCGGTGGGGATGTCGAAGTTCACGACATGGCTGATGCGCTCCACATCCAGTCCGCGCGCCGCGACATCCGTGGCGACGAGGATGTCGAGCTTGCCGTCCTTCAGGTGGTTCACGCTGCGCTCGCGCTGCACCTGCGGAACGTCGCCGTTGATGGCGGTGGCGGAGTAGCCGCGTGCGCGGAGCTTCTCGGCGAGCGTCTCGGTCTCGTTCTTCGTGCGGACGAAGACGATCATCCCGTCGAAGTTCTCCACCTCGAGGATGCGGGTGAGCGCGTCCACCTTCTGCGCGTACGAGACCACGAGGTAGCGCTGCGTGATGTTCTGGTTGGTGGTGGTCTTGCCCTTGATCGCGATCTCTTCGGGCGAGTTCAGATACTGCTGAGCCAGACGACGGATCGCTGCGGGCATCGTCGCGGAGAACAGAGCGACCTGCTTGTCCTTCGGCGTCTGCGCGAGGATCTGCTCGACATCCTCGGCGAAGCCCATCTTCAGCATCTCGTCGGCCTCGTCGAGCACGAGATACTTCAGCTCCGACAGGTCGAGAGTGCCCTTGGCCTGGTGATCCATGATCCGCCCGGGGGTGCCGACGACGATGTGCACGCCGCGCCTCAGTGCCGACAGCTGCACGCCGTAGCCCTGGCCGCCGTACACCGGCAGCACGCGGACGTCCTTCATGCGCGAGGAGTACGCCTCGAACGCCTCGCACACCTGCAGCGCCAGCTCGCGGGTCGGAGCGAGCACGAGCGCCTGCGGGGTCTTCTGCGACAGGTCGAGGTGCTCGAGCACGGGCAGCGCGAACGCCGCCGTCTTGCCGGTGCCGGTCTGCGCCGTGCCGAGCACGTCGCGTCCCTCCAGCAGCAGCGGGATGGTGGCCGCCTGGATCGGTGAGGGGGTCTCGTAGCCGAGGTCGCGGATGGCCTTGAGCACAGGGCCGGTGAGACCGAGCTGCTCGAATCCGGGCTTGGGCGTCTCCTCAGCGGTGGACTCGGCGGTCACGGAGGGGGCGTCGGCGGGGGTCTCAGCAGCGGCGGTATCGTCAGCAGTCACCTGCCCACGATAGTGCCTGCGCCTGTGCAGACGCAGTGCGCTCGGCCTGCTCAGGCGCCGCTCGTCAACGCGACGAGCTTCTCCTTGACCTCGCGGCGCAGCACCTTGCCGATCAGCGAAGTGGGCAGCTCATCGACGATGAAGATCCGACGGGGCACCTTGTACGGGGTCAGGATTCCGCGGGCGAACTCGCGGATCGCCTCGACGTCGACGTCCTCGGCACCGTCTGCGATGACGATCGCCGCGACGACCTCCTCGCCGGAGTGGTCGCTGGGCAGGCCCACGACGGCGGCGTCCACCACATCCGGATGCTGTCGCAGCGCGACCTCGACCTCGGTCGGAGCGACGTTGAAGCCGCCCGTGATGATGAGCTCCTTGATGCGATCGACGATGCGCACGAAGCCTGCTTCATCGATGGTGACGATGTCGCCGGTGCGGAACCAGCCGTCCGCGAAGACCGCCTCGGTGGCCTCGGGCTTGCCGTAGTAGCCGGAGAACACCTGGGGCCCGCGTACGACGAGCTCGCCGGCGGATCCGGCGGGAACGTCGCGGGTCGGCTCCTCCGGGTCGACGACCCGGCACTCGGTGCCGGGCAGGGGCAGGCCGACGGTGCCGGCGATGCGGTTCCCGGCGACCGGATTGGCCATCAGGACCGGCGAGCATTCGCTCAGACCGTAGCCCTCGACGAGGAAACCGCCGGATGCGTCCTCGAAGGGCACGACCAGGTCCTGGGAGAGCGCCATGGCACCGGAGATGGCGACCTCGGTGCCCGCCAGCGAGATGCCCTTCGCCTTCGCGGCGGCGAGCAGTCGCTCGGCGATCGGCGGCACCAGCGGCAGGAACGTGGCCGGATGCTTCTTGGTCACCTCGAGCACCAGATCGGGGTCGAACTTCGGGAACAGCACCAGGCGCGCGCCCATCGACATGGCGAAGGTCAGGCACAGTGTCAGGCCGTAGGCGTGGAACATCGGCAGCACGGCGTACACGACGCAGCCGGCTCCGCGCGTGATGGAGGGCACCCAGGCCTGCGCCTGCGCGGCATTCGCCATGAGGTTGCGATGCGTCAGGGCGGCGCCCTTCGGGGTGCCGGTGGTGCCCGAGGTGTACTGGATGATCGCGAGGTCGTCGGTCTGCGGGCTCGGTGCGGACGCCGGCAGGGGAGCGGGTGCGACGAGTGAGTCCCAGCCGATCGCGCCGCGCACCTTGGTGGTCAGGGCGTCCCGTGAGGCGCGCGCCTTTGCGATCGGCAGCTTCAGCGCCAGCCGCATCGACCACGGCATCGCCTTCGTCACGTCGACGGAGACGATGCTCGTGACGGCGAGGTCGTCCGGGAAGTCCTGCACGGTCTCGACGACCTTGCTCCACACGATCGCATGCACGGCGCCGTGATCCTCGAACTGCTTGCGCAGCTCGCGCGGCGTGTACAGCGGGTTGTGCTCGACGACGACGGCGCCCAGCCGCAGCACAGCGTAGAACGCGACGATGTGCTGCGGGCAGTTCGGCAGCACGATCGCGACCGGGTCGCCGGCCTTCACACCCAGATCGCGCAGGCCTGCCGCTGCCCGGTCGATGGCGTCCTGCAGCTCGCGGTAGGTGGTCTCGCGGCCGAAGAACTGCAGCGCCACCGCATCGGGATGCTCCCGCGCGGATGCCGACACGATGTCGACCAGTGAGCCGGACACCGGCGGCAGATCCTCGGGCACCCCCTCGGCGTAGCTGGCGATCCAAGGGCGAGGAGGAACGTACGTCGTCACGGACTCAGCTTACGTGTCAGGTCTCTCGGCTCTCGTAGACTGGGGTGGTGTCTGAAATCACCCCTGAACTCGTACGCCATCTCGGCGTGCTCGCGCGCATCCAGCTCTCCGACGACGAGGTGACTCAGCTGACCGGTCAGCTCGATGCCATCGTCGACAACATCGCGAAGGTGTCGGAGGTGGCCACGCCCGAGGTCCCCGCCACCAGCCACCCCATCGCGCTGACCAACGTCTTCCGTCCTGACGAGGTCGGGCAGACGCTCACGCACGAGCAGGTGCTGCAGAACGCGCCGGACGCCGCAGACGGCCGCTTCCGCGTGACCGCGATCCTGGGAGAAGAGCAGTGAGCGACATCATCCGCCTCTCCGCCGCCGACCTCGGCGACAAGCTGAACGCGGGCGAGATCTCCAGCGTCGAGGCCACGCAGGCGCACCTCGACCGCATCGCAGCCGTCGACGGCGATGTGCACGCCTTCCTGCACATCAACGAGCACGCCCTCGCCGCAGCCGCCGACATCGATGCGCGTCGCGCCGCCGGCGAGCAGCTCGGCCCGATCGCCGGCGTGCCGCTCGCGATCAAGGACGTGCTCGTCACCACGGACCAGCCCTCCACGAGCGGATCGAAGATCCTCGAGGGCTACATGTCTCCCTACGACGCCACCGTGGTCGCGCGGTCGCGCGCCGCCGGTCTGGTCCCGCTCGGCAAGACCAACATGGACGAGTTCGCGATGGGCTCCTCGACGGAGCACTCCGCGTACGGCCCCACCCGCAACCCGTGGGATCTGGATCGCATCCCCGGCGGCTCGGGCGGCGGCTCGGCCGCGGCCGTGGCCGCCTTCGAAGCTCCCCTCGCACTCGGCTCCGACACCGGCGGCTCGATCCGTCAGCCCGCGCACGTCACGGGCACCGTGGGCATCAAGCCGACCTACGGCGGTGTCAGCCGTTACGGCTCTATCGCGCTGGCCTCCAGCCTCGACCAGGTCGGCCCGGTGGCGCGCAGCGTGCTCGATGCGGCCCTGCTGCACGACGTGATCGGCGGTCACGATCCCAAGGACTCCACTTCGCTGCCCGACCAGTGGCCCTCCTTCGCCGCCGCCGCCCGTGAGGGGGCATCAGGTCAGGTGCTCAAGGGGCTGAAGGTCGGCGTGGTCAAGGAACTGCCGGACTCCGGCTTCCAGACCGGCGTCGCCGCATCCTTCCGCGAGTCGCTCGCGCTCATGCAGCAGCAGGGAGCGGAGATCGTCGAGATCTCGGCACCGCACTTCGAGTACGGCGTCGCCGCGTACTACCTGATCCTGCCCGCCGAAGCGTCCAGCAACCTCGCCAAGTTCGACTCCGTGCGCTTCGGTCTGCGCGTCACCCCCACCGGCGGCGGAACAGTGGAGGACGTGATGTCGCTCACTCGCGAGGTCGGCTTCGGCCCAGAGGTCAAGCGCCGCATCATCCTCGGCACCTACGCGCTCTCGGCGGGCTACTACGACGCCTACTACGGCAGTGCGCAGAAGGTCCGCACGCTCATCCAGCGCGACTTCGACGCCGCGTTCTCGCAGGTCGACGTCATCGCGACGCCTTCTGCGCCGACCACGGCGTTCAAGATCGGCGAGAAGATCGACGACCCGCTGCAGATGTACCTGAACGACCTCACCACGATCCCCGCGAACCTCGCCGGTGTCCCCGGGATCTCGATCCCCTCGGGTCTGGCCGCCGAGGACGGGCTGCCCGTCGGCATCCAGTTCCTCGCACCCGCACGCGAGGACGCCCGTCTGTACCGTGTCGGCGCCGCCGTGGAGTCCGCGCTCCTGGATTCATGGGGCGCCCCCCTGCTCGAGAAGGCACCCGCTCTGGGAGGAACCCGCTGATGGCCACCGCCAAGCTCATGGACTACGACAAGGCGCTCGAACTGTTCGAGCCGGTGCTCGGCTTCGAGGTGCACGTCGAGCTGAACACCCGCACCAAGATGTTCTCCGACGCGCCCAACCCGGCCAACGAGGAGTTCCACGCGGCCGAGCCGAACACGCTCATCGCGCCGGTGGACCTCGGACTTCCCGGCTCGCTTCCGGTCGTCAACGCGACCGCGGTGCGCTCCGCGATCAGCCTGGGCCTGGCCCTGGGCTGCTCGATCGCGGAGTACAGCCGCTTCGCCCGGAAGAACTACTTCTATCCGGATCTCGGCAAGAACTACCAGATCTCGCAGTACGACGAGCCGATCGCCTTCGAAGGCGCCGTCGACATCGAGCTGGAGGACGGCACGCTGGTGACGATCCCGATCGAGCGCGCGCACATGGAGGAGGACGCCGGCAAGCTCACCCACATGGGCGGCGCCACCGGGCGCATCCAGGGCGCCGAGTACTCGCTGGTGGACTACAACCGTGCGGGTGTGCCGCTGGTGGAGATCGTCACCAAGGTGATCATCGGGGCCGAGCATCGCGCCCCCGAGTACGCCAAGGCGTACATCGCGGCGATCCGTGACATCGCCCGCTCGCTGGGCATCTCCGAGGCGCGTCTGGAGCGGGGAAACCTGCGCTGCGATGCCAACGTCTCTCTGCGCCCGCGCGGGACGGAGAAGCTGGGAACCCGCACCGAGACGAAGAACGTCAACTCGATGCGCTCCGTCGAGCGCGCCGTGCGCTACGAGATCCAGCGTCAGGCGCAGATCCTCGCCGACGGTGGCACGATCACCCAGGAGACGCGGCACTGGCACGAGGACACCGGAACGACTTCGCCCGGGCGCCCGAAGTCGGATGCCGATGACTACCGCTACTTCCCGGAGCCGGATCTGCTGCCGGTGGAGCCGTCGCGCGAGCTGGTGGAGGAGCTGCGCGCCGCACTGCCGGAGCAGCCCGTCGCCCGTCGCCGCCGGCTGAAGTCCGACTGGGGATTCACCGACCTGGAGTATCAGGACGTGCGCAACGGCGGCCTGGTCGAGGTCGTCGAGGCGACGGTCGCAGCCGGCGCGACGCCGGCCGCCGCGCGCAAGTGGTGGACGGGGGAGATCTCTCGTCTGGCCAACGCCGCCGAGCGCGAGTCCACCGACCTGATCAGCCCCGAGAACGTCGCCGCGCTGCAGAATCTGGTGGACGCGGGAACGCTCACCGACAAGCTGGCTCGCCAGGTGCTGGAGGGCGTCATCGCGGGCGAGGGCACTCCGCAGCAGGTCGTGGATTCCCGCGGTCTCGCCGTCGTCTCGGATGACGGCGCGCTGATCGCCGCGATCGACGAGGCGCTGGCCGCTCAGCCGGACGTGCTCGCGAAGATCCAGGACGGCAAGGTGCAGGCCGCAGGCGCGATCATCGGGGCGGTCATGAAGGCGATGAAGGGCCAGGCGGATGCCGCCCGTGTCCGCGAGCTGATCCTGGAGCGCGCAGCCGGTTAGCGACCCCGGGTGTCCGTGGTCTCCGCGAGAATGGAGGGATGGGACGTGGAGACGGATCGGGACGCCTCGTCTCGCGCGCAGGCGCCGACGACAGCGGCACCGGGATCCTGCACGTCGACATGGACGCGTTCTACGCGTCGGTCGAGATACTCCATGACCCCTCCCTGCGCGGACTGCCGCTGATCATCGGCGCCCCCGACGGGCGATCGGTCGTGTCGAGCGCGTCCTACGAGGCGCGGCGCTTCGGCGTTCGCAGCGCCATGCCGGTGTCGCAGGCGCTGCGTCTGTGCCCGAACGCGCGGGTCGTCGCGCCGGACTTCACCCGGTACCGCGCGGCGTCGGACGCCGTCATGGAGGTGTTCCACAGCGTCACCCCGCTGGTGGAGCAGCTCTCCATCGATGAGGCCTTCCTGGATGTGCGCGGGGTGCGTCGCCTGTGGGGGAGTCCGGGTGAGATCGCGGTGCTGCTGCGCCGGCGCGTGCACGATGAGGTCGGGATCACGTGCAGCGTGGGTGTCGCGGCGACCAAGCACGTCGCGAAGATGGCCTCGACGATCTCCAAACCCGACGGGATGCTCATCGTCCCCGCCGCGCGGACGCAGGAGTTTCTGGACCCTCGGCCGGTGGGGGCCATCTGGGGTGTGGGACCGAAGGCCGTCGAAGCGCTGGAGCGCCGCGGCATCCGGTTGATCCGGGATGTGCGCGAATCTCCCCTCGAAGCCCTCGCTCGCGCGGTCGGGCCGGCTCTCGCGGAGCGCATGCAGCAGCTGGCACGTGGCGAGGATGCCCGGTCCGTGGAGACGGAGCGGATCGAGAAGAGCATCGGGCACGAGGAGACGTTCGAGCGCGACATCCTGGACGCGCCGCTGCTGCGCTCGGAGTTGCTGAGACTCGCCGACCGGGTGGGTGCGCGGTTGCGTTCCGCGCAGTGGCTGGCGGGTGCCGTCGCGATCAAGATCCGCTTCGCGGACTTCAGCACGCTGAGCCGCTCGGTGTCGCTGCCCGAGCCCACCGAGGTCGGGCAGCGGATCGGCGAGACCGCCGTGGCGCTGTTCGACCAGATCGAGCGCCGCGATCCGGTTCGTCTCGTCGGCGTGCGCGCGGAGAAGCTGCGGGCGGCGGGCGGCGGTGCGCTTGCTCTGTGGGACGACGATGAGGATCACCGCCGACTGGAGGGAACCCTCGACGATGCGCGGGAGCGGTTCGGAGTGGGCATGATCACTCGGGCGCGTCACGTGGGCCGCGCGCGCGAACGCGGCACGACCGACTCGGCCCGGCCGTTCGGTCGTGAGTGAGCGTCGCGCGGCGGCCCTCACTGCACTAGCGTGGGGGCATGCCGAACATCGCACTCGAACTGGGCAAGCAGGTCGCATCCTTCGGCGTGAAGAGCGCCTACGGTGAGCCTCAGGACATCGACGGAGTGAGCATCACCCCGGTCGCACTGACATGGGCCGGTTTCGGCGGGGGCTCCGACCACGATGACAGCGGCGCGGGCGGCGGCGGTGGCGTCTCCATTCCCCTCGGCGTATACGTGCGCCGCGAGGAGGGCCTGCGGTTCGAGCCCAATCTCGTCGCGCTGCTGGCGGTCGCCGTGCCGTTCGTGTGGGTCGCCGGGCGAGCGCTGAGCCGCGTCATCCGTGCACTCAAGAAGTAGCGACCCGCTCGACGACGCGCTCACCGCGGCGACCGCGCGCATTCGCACCGCGATCGCCGCGGTGTCGGCCTCCAATCCGGTCGTCGTGATCGACGGGCGAAGCGGTGCGGGCAAGAGCAGCCTGGCGGCGCGTCTGGCTCGGGAATGGCCGTTGCGGACCCCCGTGCAGCTCGTCGCGCTCGATTCCCTCTACCCGGGATGGGATGGGCTCGAACGCGGCGCCGAGATCGCTCGCGAGAGCGTGCTCGTGCCGCACGGGCGCGGCAGGCTGGGGATCTGGCGGCGCTGGGACTGGGAGCGCAGCGAAGAGGCCGAGGCGCATGCCGTCGACCCCGCGCTGGGCCTCATCGTCGAAGGCTGCGGTGCACTGACGCCGGCGTCCGCGCCGCTGGCGGACGTCACGGTCTGGGTGGACGGCCCGCACACGTCGCGGCGCGCCCGCGCGCTCGACCGCGATGGCGAGGGGTTCCGGCCGTACTGGAGCATGTGGGCCGCCCAGGAGGACGCGCACATGGCGCAGCATTCTCCCGAGACGCTGGCGGGCATCTCGGTCCGCACGCCGTGACGGACGCGTCTCAGCGCGCGTCGTGCCGATCGGCGAGCTGAACGAGGACCTCGAGTCGGTAGCCGAGCCAGTCGTAGGTGCCGAATCTCACGTCTTCGGGGTCGTGTGCGTCCGACCGGTCGATGCCGAGACGGCTCGCGAGCACGAGGCGGATGCCGGACAGGGTGCGCAGCCATGCATCCAGCACGTCCGTGCTGATCTCCAGCAGCGTCCCGCGCTCGCCCCGCTCGTCCTCGAAGTGCTCCAGGCCGGTGCGCACCTCCAGAGCATCCGCGAGTCGCTGATCGAAGCCGTCCTCGCGCGTGCTCCGGCGGAACTCCGCCGCCGCTTCGGCGTCGTCGGGATAGGCCGGCGGTGCCAGGCGATCCAGAGCAGGGTCGACGTCGTCTCTGGGCCCGTCCAGCAGACTGATGTACTCGTCGACGATGGCGAGCAGGTGTCGGCCCTCGATCGGTGCCAGTGCCATCTGCAGCAGGGTCACTGCGGTACCCGTCGCACGGTCGCCCAGAGTCCGAAACCGTGCATCGCCTGGGCATGCATCTCCATGGTCTCGCGCGGACCGGTCGCGACGACGGCGTGCCCGTCGTTGTGCACGGCGAGCATGAGGCGGGTGGCCTTCTCCTCTGGGAAGCCGAAGTACGTGCGGAAGATGCGGGCCACGTAGCTCATCAGGTTCACCGGGTCGTCCCAGACGACCAACTGCCAGGGAACGAGCGGAGCCGAGGTGAGCTGCTCGTCCATCACGGGGACGGATGCCGGGTTGCTCATGCCCACCCCAATTCATGCAGCTGCACATCGTCGATGCCGTAGAAGTGGGCGATCTCGTGCACGAGGGTGGTGTGGATCTCCTCACGCAGCTCGGCCTCGTCCCGGCACGCGGCGAGATGCGCGTGCCGGTAAACCACGATGCGGTCGGGCAGCTCGCCCATCCCGTACTGTCCGCGCTCTGTCAGCGCGAAGCCTTCGTAGACTCCGAACAGGTCCTCGCCGTCCTCGGGCGCGTCCTCCACGACGAAGACGACGTTGTCGAGACCGTCCACCATGTCGTCGGGCAGCCGGTCCAGCTCGTCGATCACGAGGGTCTCGAACGCCTGGGCGTCCATCTGCATGCCCAGACGCAGTTCCATGTGCACCCGCCGACCGTGTCGAGCGAGATCGAGCCTCTCCTCGGCGGCCGTCAGCTGACGGTGGAAGGCGTCTTCGGGGATCGGTCGCTCCTGGAACCCCGCTGCGGCGTAGAACGGCGCGTTCCAGGGAACGTCGGCATATGTCCGCAGGGTCAGCAGGCTCGCGCCGCGCTCTGCGGCCTCATCGACGGCGGCGTCGAGCAGCGCCCGGCCGTGGCCGCGCCTGACGAATGTCGGATGCACCGACAGCTGCTCGACATGCGCCGCGCCGTCCACCTCCAGCACGTGCACGAATCCGATCGCCCGACCGCCGTCGTGCTCAGCCGCCACCAGGATGAAACCGCCTTCGCTCTGCCGATCGCGGCCGGAGGGCGCAGCATCCCAACCGGTGGCACCGAAGAGAGGCTCGAAGAGCGAATCCGCAGCGGTCTCGATGTCGGCGAGCGCGTCCAGGTCGGCGTCGGCGGCAGGACGGACGAACGAGGACATACATCGATGCTATCCAGGTGCTGCCGCACCGGGAGCCGTGCGTGCGGGAGGAGCAGCCCGGAGCACGAACGAACGCCCCGGAATCCATACGATTCCGGGGCGTTCCTCTGGGTGAGTAACGGGGCTTGAACCCGCGACCCCCGCGACCACAACGCGGTGCTCTACCAGCTGAGCTATACCCACCATGCGCCCACCGGAGCGGGCAACTCTAAGAGTCTATTACATGTTCGCGGCGAACTCGGACACCGTACGCGCGGAGACCTCGCGAGCCTCGTCGGAGCTGGGCCCGGGCTCGGCGACGAACACGGCATCGCGGTAGTACTGCAGCTCGCGGATGGACTCCAGGATGTCGGCGAGAGCACGGTGTCCGCCGTGCTTCTCCGGCGCCTGGAAGAACACGCGCGGATACCAGCGCCGTGACAGCTCCTTGATGCTGGAGACGTCGACATTGCGGTAGTGCAGGTACTGGTCGACCTGCTGCATGTACTTCGCGAGGAACATCCGGTCGGTGCCGATCGTGTTCCCGGCCAGCGGCGCCTTGCGCTCCAGCGGCACGAACCGCTTTATGTACCCGAGCGTCTTCTCCTCCGCCTCGGCCAAGGTCACGCCGTTCGGGATCTCCTCGATCAGCCCCGATGTCCTGTGCATGTTCGTGACGAACTCGTTCATGTTCGCCAGGGCGGTATCGCTCGGCTTGATGACGATCTGGAACCCTGCATCGAGCGGACGCAGGTCGAAGTCGGTGACGACCACGGCGATCTCGACCAGCTCGTCGATCGCGAGATCGAGGCCCGTCATCTCGCAGTCGATCCAGACGAGTCGATCATTCTCAGACGCAGAAACCATGCGTCGATCCTATCGATCCCGTCCGACACGGTAACCTGATTAGCCATGCCCCCTTAGCTCAGTGGATAGAGCGACAGCCTTCTAATCTGTGGGTCGCAGGTTCGAATCCTGCAGGGGGCACTCGACCCGTTCAGTACCGCAGCGCGGCCACGGCGTCGTCGGCATCCCAGAACTCGCCCACCAGAAGGAAGGCGCCGGATGCCAGTTGCAGACGCTCTGCGCGGTATCGGATGCCGAGCGGGTCGGCGACGACGCGCAGGTGCCCACGGATCGCGCCCTGCGCGTCGATGACGCGCCACAGGTGGTCGCCGGCGCGCTCGAGATGCTCCGCGCGGGAGCTCAGGGACGGTGTGTCCCAGTGGATCGAGGGGAGGGTCTCCGAGTAGCTGCGCATGTCTGCTCCTTTTCTCCTTCGAACATAAGGACGGCCACCGACATCGGGTCCCGTAGACTCGGAGCATGCCCGAGGACTCTCCCTATGCAGCCCGACTCGGGAGCATCCCCGTGGAACGCCGCGAGGTCGAGGTGCTCGGTTCCACGGCCGCGTACTGGGTCTACGGACCGGAACGCGATGACATCCCGACCATCGTCGCCGTGCACGGATTCCGCGGGGAGCACCACGGTCTCGAGCCGGTGGTGGCCTACCTGCCCGATGTGCGCGTCATCTCGCCCGACCTCCCGGGCTTCGGCGAGACGGCTCCGATCCCGGGGCGGGAGCACGACCTGGGGCTGTACTCGGGGTGGCTGGCGGAGTTCGCGCGCACCGTCGCACCTGGCGCCGTGATCCTCGGCCACTCGTTCGGATCGATCGTCTCGTCAGCGGCTGTGGCCGGCGGCCTGAGCACTCCGCGGCTCATCCTCATCAATCCGATCGGCGCGCCCGCGCTGGAAGGCCCGAAGGGCATCCTGACACGTCTGGCGGTGCTCTACTACTGGCTGGGAGCCCGCCTTCCGGAGCGTCTCGGCACGATGCTGCTGCGCAATCCGCTGATCGTGCGCGTGATGAGCATCGCGATGGCGAAGACCAGAGACCGCGCGTTGCGGCGATTCATCCACGACCAGCACGACACGTACTTCTCGCGCTTCGCCGACCGCGACGTGCTGCACGATGCCTTCGTCACGAGCGTCTCGCACGACGTCAGCGCGTTCGCGGGCGTCATCGACACACCGACATTGCTCGTCGCCGCGCAGCGCGATGACATCACTCCCATCGAGGCGGAGCGGCGCCTGGCCGAGATGTTCCCCGATGCGCAGCTCGTGGAGATCGCCGATGTCGGGCATCTCATCCACTACGAGACCCCCGCCGAGGCAGCCGGTGCGATCCGGCGCTTCCTCACGCTTCCCGTCGCGCGAGGCCGATGAGGCCGGCGACGCGGAACGGGATGACCTCGCCCATCGCCAGCGAGGTCTCGGTGCGCTCGACGCCCTCGATCGACAGGATGCGGGCGTCGGTGTCGAACAGATGACGCGCGTCGCGGCAGGCCACGCGCGCCAGGACGTCGATGGATCCGCTGAGCCCGTGCGCCTGCACGATCTCGGGGACGCGTGACAGCTCGGCGATGATCCGCGGCAGCTCGGTCTGGCGGACGCCGATGCTGATGAACGCCTGCAGAGGGAAGCCAAGCACCTCGGTCGAGAACGACCGCTCGTAGGACTCGAAGACCCCGGTCTGCTCCAGACGCGCCATCCGCGCCTGGATGGTGTTGCGGGACAGCCGAAGCCGCTCCGCGAGTGCGACGACGGTCGTACGGGGATCCTCCGAGAGTGCGACGAGCAGTTCGAGATCGACACGATCAAGTGCGGACATAGTGCCAGACGATATCAGGGTCTGCTACCCACGAACTTCGCAACATGCTCAATCGGCTGAGACATGCTTGAGCGAGGTGTCAGGTAGACGTACGCTCGGAGACACCGACGAAGCCGTCGGGAGAGCCGTGCCACACCCCACAAGGGCCGCCACGTCAGGAGGACGCCGATGTCACCGCAGAACACTCCGATGATCGACACGGAGAACGATCTCGAACTCACCGAGCGCATCATCGCGCCGGACGGGACGCGGATGCCGAACCCGCAGCTCGACCGCTACGTGCAGGACGTGGACTTCGACGCCCTGCGGGATCTGCACCGCGACATGGTCGTGCTGCGTCGCATCGATGCCGAGGGCATCGCGCTGCAGCGCCAGGGACAGCTGGGGCTGTGGGCTCCCTGCAACGGCCAGGAGGCCGCGCAGGTCGGTACAGGGCGGGCGCTCGACCCCCGCGACTTCGTCTTCCCGAGCTATCGAGAGACGGGCGTGATGTACACGCGCGGCGCGCAGCCGGCCGACTACGTGCGCATGTGGCGCGGCGAGGAGGGCGCCGCGTACGACCCGGCTGAACTGCGCATCGCGCCGTTGCAGATCATCATCGGCGCCCAGACGCTGCACGCGGTCGGTTATGCGATGGGCATCCGCTTCGACGAGGCCGAAGAGGTCGCCGTGACGTATTTCGGCGACGGCGCCACCAGCCAGGGCGACGTGAACGAGGCGATGGTGTTCGCCGCGTCGTACGGCGCGCCCGTCGTGTTCGTGTGCCAGAACAACCACTGGGCGATCTCCGAGCCGGTCGGACTGCAGTCGCAGTTCCCGCTGGCGGGGCGTGCGCCCGGATTCGGCATCCCGAGCATGCGCGTGGACGGCAACGACGTGCTGGCCTGCGTCGCCGCGATGCGCTGGGCGCTCGACCACGCGCGCTCGGGCAAGGGGCCCGCGTACCTCGAGGCCGTCACCTACCGGATGGGTCCGCACACCACGGCGGATGACCCCAAGCGCTACCGCCCCGAGCAGGAGCTGGAGCAGTGGCGCCGTCGCGACCCGATCAGCCGGATCGAGGCGCATCTGCGCGCCGCCGGCGAGCTGACCGAGGAGCACCTCGCATCGGTGCAGGAGCAGGCCGACGAGATGGCGCGCGAGATGCGTGCGGCATGCCTGGGGATGACGACTCGTCCGGCGATGGCCGTGTTCGACCGCGTCTATGCCGAGCCGCACTCGGGTCTGGAGCGCGAGCGCGACGAGTACGAGGCATACCTCGCGACCTTCGAGGAGGTCTGAGATGACGCAGATGACACTGGGCAAAGCCCTCAACGCCGGTCTTCGGCAGGCCATGCGCGACGACGACAAGGTCGTGCTGATGGGGGAGGACATCGGAACGCTCGGCGGGGTCTTCCGCATCACCGACGGTCTCCTGGACGAGTTCGGAGCCAAGCGCGTCATCGACACCCCGCTAGCCGAATCCGGCATCGTCGGCACTGCAGTCGGTCTGGCCTTCCGGGGCTACCGGCCCGTGATCGAGATCCAGTTCGACGGTTTCATCTATCCCGCGTTCGACCAGATCGTCTCCCAGGTCGCCAAGCTGCACTACCGCACGCAGGGGCGGGTGAAGATGCCGATCACGATCCGCGTGCCATGGGCGGGCGGCATCGGAGCGGCCGAGCACCATTCCGAGTCGCCCGAGGCCTATTTCGTGCATACCGCGGGCCTGCGGGTGATCGCCGTCAGCGAGCCGCAGGACGCGTACCGCTGCCTGCAGCAGGCCATCGCGAGCGACGACCCGGTGCTGTTCTTCGAACCCAAGCGGCTCTACCACCACAAGGGTGACGTCGATCTCGAGTCCCCTCTCGCCGATGCTCCGCCGATGGGGCTCGCCCGCGTCGTGCGCACCGGGACGGATGCCACGGTGATCACCTACGGCGCGATGGTGCGCACGGCGCTCGATGCCGCCGCTGCGGCGGAGGACGAGGGGATCTCGCTCGAGGTCATCGATCTGCGCTCGCTCTCACCGGTCGACTACGAGACCGTGTCCGCGTCCGTGCGTCGCACCGGACGTGTCGTGGTCGCGCACGAGGCGTCCCGCGAGGCCGGGGTGGGTGCGGAGATCATCGCCAGCATCACCGAGTTCTGCTTCGAATATCTCGAGGCCGCGCCGGTGCGCGTCACCGGCCACGACATCCCGTACCCGCCGGCCAAGCTCGAGAAGTTCCACCTTCCCGACCTGGACCGCATCCTCGATGCGGTGGATCGCGTCATGGATCGGCCGAACAGCCTCAGCGCAGCCAAGGAGGCCCAGCAGTGATCGCCGAATTCCGTCTTCCCGACCTCGGCGAGGGGCTCACCGAGGCCGAGGTCGTCCAGTGGATGGTCGAGCCGGGCGACGCGGTCACCCTCAACCAGACGCTCGCCGAGGTCGAGACGGCCAAGGCCGTCGTCGAGTTGCCCTCGCCCTACGAGGGCACTGTCACGACGCTGCATGCGGGTGCCGGCGACACCGTCCTGGTCGGCGCGCCGCTGATCGCCTTCGACGTCGCCGGCGCCGAACCGGACCCCGCACCTGTTGCGGATGCCGGCGAGGAGAAGGTCGAGCCGAATCTGGTCGGCTACGGCGCCGCACCCGCGTCGAGTGGGCGGCCCGCCCGTCGCGCGCGTCGGGGCGCGCCGTCGGATGCCGCCGCGCGTGCGGATGCCGCCGTGATCGAAGCCGCGCCGCATGATGCGCTGCCGCCCAGCGTCGTCGAGCCGACCGTCGGCGAGCGACCGCGCTCGACACCACCGGTCCGCGCGCACGCCAAACGCCTGGGCGTGGATCTCGCGCTGGTGTCGGCCGAGGTGGGCGATCGCGTGATCACACGCTCCGACGTGGACGCCTACGCCGAGCGTGTGGGCGCTGCGGCATCCGTCGTCTCACCTGACCCTCGCGTCGAGGCGGCCCCGTCGGAGCAGCACCTGTTCGCGCCATCGGCGCCGGCCGGCGACCGGGCGCAGACTCGCATACCGGTCAAGGGAGTGCGCAAGGCCACGGCGCAGGCGATGGTCCGCAGCGCTTTCACCGCGCCGCACGTGACGACGTTCCACACGGTCGACGTCACGGCGACGATGGAGCTCATCGATCAGCTCCGCGCCGACCGGTCGCTGTCCGAGCACCGCATCGGGCCGCTCGTGCTGGTCGCCAAGGCGGTCTGTCTGGCGCTCGGACGCAACCCCTCTCTGAATGCCACGTGGGATGAGGTCGCGGGGGAGATCATCGAGAACCACTACGTGGACCTCGGCATCGCCGCGGCGACGGAGCGCGGGCTCATCGTGCCGATCATCCGTGATGCCGAGCGGCTTTCACTGACGGGCATGGCGGATGCGCTTCAGCAGCTCACGCTGACCGCGCGCTCCGGCAGGACGAGCCCGGCAGAGCTCTCCGGCGGCACCTTCTCGATCACCAACATCGGCGTGTTCGGTATCGATGCGGGGACGCCGATCCTCCCGCCCGGGCAGTCCGGCATCCTGGCTGTGGGCGCCGTGCGCCGGCAGCCATGGGAGTACAGGGGCGAGATCGCGCTGCGCCAGATGATGACGCTGAGCGTGTCATTCGATCATCGACTCGTCGATGGGGCGGAGGGCTCGCGATTCCTCAAGGACGTCGCCGACCTGCTCGAGCAGCCAGGGCGGGCGATGCTCTTCTGAGCCGCTTCGAGGGCTGGGCGCCGACGGAGTTCGCGCTCAGCCCTCGGTACGCAGCGCCGCCAGAGCCATCGCGGTCAGCAGCGCGGCAGTGTCGACCCGATCCCGCAGTGCCGCTGTCGTGCTGTGCGGAGTCGAGTTGAGCAGGCCGAAGCACGCCTGGACCCGCAGACGCAGCGCATCGCGCTCGTCGTCCACCAGTGCGGCGAGGGCGTCCATCCACAGCTCGATGTAGGCGCGCTGCAGGCGGCGCACATCGGCTCGACCCTCGGGGGAGAGGAAGGCGAGGTCCCGATCCTGCACCCGGATGACATCTGCATTGCCGAGAGCGAAGTCGACATGGAATCCCACCAGATCCTGCATCCGCTGCTCGTCCGAGGTCGCCGCCGCGGACACATCGAGGCCGCCGGTGACCAGTCGTTCGCTGACTCCGATCAGCAGCGAGCCGAGCAGTGCCTGCTTGCCCGCGAAGTGCCGGTAGACGGCCGGACCGGAGACGCCGACGACGGCGCCGATCTCCTCCAGGCTCACACCCGAATAGCCGCGTTGTGCGAACAGTTGGGCGGCCGCGACGAGGATCGCGTCGGTGCGCTCGGCCTTGGCGCGATCGCGGGCGGTCACAGGCGTTGTCATTTCGGTTAATCCTCGCTAACCTGAATTGTCGGGTTAGTGAACACTAACCAATCTGGCGCGAATTTTCAGCACCGAATGTGAGTCGAGGAGGACCCACGATGGCTCCCACCCAGCAGCAACTGGCCGGTGAGCTGCGCGAGCATCTCGCCGAGGCGGCTCTCGGCGGCCCCCAGCCCTCCCGCGAACGCCATGTCGCTCGAGGGAAGATGCTGCCGCGGGACCGGGTCACGCGGCTGCTCGACGAGGGCAGTCCCTTCATCGAGATCGCACCGCTCGCGGCATTCGGAATGTACGACGATGAGGCACCCGGCGCGGGAGTGATCGCGGGCATCGGCCTGGTGCACGGACGGCACGTCATGGTCGTGTGCAACGACGCGACGGTCAAGGGCGGAACGTATTTCCCCCTGACGGTCAAGAAGCATCTGCGGGCGCAGGAGATCGCTCTCGAGAACCGACTGCCCTGCCTGTATCTGGTCGACTCGGGGGGAGCCTTCCTGCCCAAGCAGGACGAGGTGTTCCCGGACCGGGACCACTTCGGACGCATCTTCTTCAACCAGGCAAGGCTGTCGGCCGAGCGGATCCCGCAACTGGCCGCCGTGCTCGGCTCCTGCACCGCCGGCGGTGCCTACGTGCCCGCGATGAGCGACGAGACGGTGATCGTGCGCAACCAGGGCACGATCTTCCTCGGCGGGCCTCCGCTGGTCAAGGCCGCCATCGGCGAGGTCGTCACCGCCGAGGAGCTCGGCGGTGGCGAGCTGCACGCGCGTCGTTCCGGGGTGGTCGATCACCTCGCCGAGGACGACGAGCACGCCCTCGAGATCCTCCGCGACATCGTCGCGACGCTCCCGAAGCCCGCGGCGCCCGCCTGGGACGTCGTCGCATCGCATCCGGCTGCCGAGACCGGGTCGATGTACGACGTGGTCCCGGTCGACGTGAACGCCTCCTACGACGTGCACGTGGTCATCGACCGGCTCGTCGACGCCGGCACCTTCACCGAGTTCAAGCCCGAGTACGGCACCACCCTCGTCACCGGCTTCGCGGTGCTGCACGGGCACCCGATCGGCATCGTCGCCAACAACGGCGTGCTGTTCAGCGAGTCCGCGCAGAAGGGGGCGCACTTCATCGAGCTGTGCGACCAGCGCGGCATCCCGCTGCTGTTCCTGCAGAACATCACCGGATTCATGGTGGGAACCGATGCCGAGGCCGGAGGGATCGCCAAGGACGGCGCGAAGATGGTGACCGCGGTCGCCACGACCCGGGTGCCCAAACTCACCGTCATCATCGGCGGATCGTTCGGCGCGGGCAACTACTCGATGTGCGGTCGCGCGTATTCACCGCGGTTCCTGTGGAGCTGGCCGGCCAGCCGGATCTCGGTCATGGGCGGGCCGCAGGCGGCATCCGTCCTGGCCACGGTCAAGGAGGACCAGCTCGCCGCTCGTGGCGAGTCCTGGACCCGCGACGAGCGGGCGGACTTCGAAGCGCCCATCCGCACCCAGTACGAGGATCAGGGCGAGCCGTATTACGCGACCGCGCGTCTCTGGGATGACGGCATCGTCGATCCCGATCAGACCCGCGACCTGCTGGGCCTGGCCCTGGACGTCGTCTCCCGCACCCCATTGCCCGAACCGCGTTTCGGCCTCTTCCGGATGTGATGTACATGACTGTTCCGTTCGACACCGTCCTCGTCGCCAATCGCGGCGAGATCGCCCGCCGCATCATTCGCACGCTGCGCGAGTCCGGCATCCGCAGCGTCGCCGTGTACAGCGACGCGGATGCCCGAGCCCCGCACGTGCAGGAGGCGGATGATGCCGTCTGGATCGGCGCGGCTTCCGCGTCCGAGTCCTACCTGCGCGTGGACGTGATCATCGACGCCGCCCGGCGCAGCGGCGCGCAGGCGATTCATCCCGGCTACGGCTTCCTGTCCGAGAGCGTCGCCCTCGCCGAGGCGTGCGCCCAGGCGGGGATCGTGTTCATCGGCCCGGGTGTGCACGCGCTCGAGGTCATGGGGGACAAGGCCCGCGCCCGCGACCACGTGGCGGCGCACGGGGTGCCCGTCGTACCCGGTTTCAACGCCGTCGGCATGGACGACGCGCAGATCCGCGCCCGCGCGGACGAGGTCGGCTACCCGCTGCTGGTCAAGCCCAGTGCGGGCGGCGGCGGCAAGGGCATGGAGATCGTGCGCTCCGGTGAGGAGCTTGCTTCCGCGCTGGCGACCGCCCGGCGCGTCGCGACCGCCGCTTTCGGCGACGACTCGATGGTGCTCGAGCGGCTCGTGCAGCGGCCGCGGCACATCGAGGTGCAGGTCTTCGGCGACGCCCACGGCACCGTCATCGCGCTGGGGGAGCGGGAGTGCACCCTGCAGCGCAGGCACCAGAAGGTGATCGAGGAGGCCCCGGCCGCGCACCTGCCGGATGCCGTGCGGCAGCGTCTGCTGGATGCCGCCGTGGCCGCCGCTCAGAGCGTCGACTACGTCGGCGCGGGAACCGTCGAGTTCCTCGTCGAGGCGGATTCGGTCGACGACATCTTCTTCATCGAGATGAACACGCGCCTGCAGGTCGAGCACCCCGTGACCGAGGAGGTCACTCGGCTCGATCTCGTCGCACTGCAGCTGCTCGTCGCCGCCGGAGGAGAGCTGCCGGAGCCGCCCGAGGTGCGCGGACATGCCGTCGAAGCGCGCGTGTACGCCGAATCGCCCGAGCGCGGCTTCCTTCCCTCCACCGGCCGCATTCTTCTGTTCGACCCGCCGCGGGAAGTGCGGGTGGATGCCGCGGTGCAGACCGGCTCCGAGGTGACCGGGTTCTACGATCCGATGATCGCCAAGGTGATCGCCTTCGGCGCCGACCGTGAGTCTGCGCTGCGACGGCTGGATGCCGCACTCGCCCATACCGTGGTGCTGGGCGTCGACACCAACATCGCCTTCCTGCGGGCGCTCTGCCGGCACGAACGGGTGATCTCCGGCGATCTCGACACCGGGCTCATCGAGACGATGCTGCCGTTCCCGGCCGCGCAGCCGACTCCTGCGATGCTCGCCGCCGCAGCCCATGCCGTGACATCCCGCCCCCGGAGCGCCGTCGATTCTCTGTGGCACGACATGCCGGGCTGGCGGATGAGCGCGACGCAGCCGCCGCCGCGCACCATCTTCCTCACCGACGGCGACGAGGCTGTGGAGGCTCCGGCGGCGTACACGCACGGGATTCCCGCGGCTGCGGACGACGACGGTGCGGTCTGGGTCTTCGCCGACGGGTCGACGACCCGGCTGCGTCCGCTGTCGCGCCGTGAGCGCATGCGGCGCCGACTGGCCGAGCAGGAGAGGACGTCCGGGCCGCGTCAGCCCGAGTGCCGCGCTCCGATGCCCGGTGCGGTCGTGGCCGTGCATGTGGCCGACGGCGCCACGGTGCACTCCGGAGAGCCGCTCGTCTCGATCGAGGCGATGAAGATGGAGCACCCCGTGCTCGCCCCCCATGACGGCACGGTGAGACTTCTGGTCGCTCTCGGCGACCAGGTGCGGCGCGACCAGCCCGTCGCCCACGTCAGCGAACAGGAGACAGCATGACCGACGATCTCAGCAGCATCGGCCTGAACGAAGAGCAGCGCGAACTCGCCGCGATGGTGCGCGACTTCGCCGAGCAGGTGGTCGCGCCGCAGGCCTACGAGGCCGACCGCACGCACACCCTCAACCTCGACGTCGTCCGTCAGATGGGGGACATGGGCCTGTTCGGGCTGCCGTTCCCCGAAGAGCACGGCGGACAGGGCGGCGACTACCTCGCCCTGGGCCTCGCCATCGAGGCGCTCGCACGCGTCGACCAGTCGATCGCGATCACTCTCGAGGCCGGCGTGAGCCTCGGTGCGATGCCGATCCACCGCTTCGGCACCGAGGAGCAGAAGGCCCAGTACCTGCCTTCTCTGCTCGCCGGAGAGCAGCTCGCCGGCTTCGGCCTCACCGAGCCCGAGGCCGGCAGCGACGCGGGCGCCACCCGCACGAACGCACGCCTGGACGGCGGCGAATGGGTGATCGACGGCAGCAAGCAGTTCATCACCAACTCGGGAACCGACATCACGCGCTTCGTCACCGTGACCGCCGTCACGGGCGAGAAGGACGGGCGCAAGGAGATCTCGACGATCATCGTGCCCAACGGCACCCCCGGCTTCACGGTGGAGCCCGCCTACGACAAGGTCGGCTGGAAGGCATCCGACACCCACCCGCTCACGCTGCAGGGCGTGCGGGTGCCGGAGGGCAATCTGCTGGGCGAGCGCGGTCGCGGGTTCAAGAACTTCCTCAGCATCCTCGACGAAGGTCGCATCGCCATCGCCGCCCTCGCGACGGGCGCTGCCGAGGGATGCCTGGAGGCGGCCGTCGACTACGCGCAGAAGCGCACGGTGTTCGGCGCGGCGCTCAGCACGCGTCAGAACGCGCAGTTCACCCTCGCCCGCATGCGCGCCCGGGTGCACACCGCCCGACTCGCGTGGCACCACGCCGCACGGCTGCGCGACGCGGGCCGGCCGTTCGCCGAGGAGGCCGCGATCGCCAAGCTCGTCTCGGGCGACGCGGCCATGGACAACGCCCGTGACGCCACGCAGATCTTCGGCGGCAACGGCTTCATGAACGAGTACTCCGTCGGCCGTCACTACCGCGATTCGAAGATCCTCGAGATCGGGGAGGGAACCACCGAGGTGCAGCTGCTCGTGATCGCGCGCACGCTGGGCCTCGTGGGCTGAGTCAGTGGACGGAATCATCGAGGGGACTATGGTGCGATCATGACCGACATCGTCCAGCGCGGCCTGTACTACGAGGAGTTCGAGCTCGGCGCCCGCTACCTGCACCGACCGGGCCGCACGGCCACCGAGGCCGACAACGTCCTGTTCACGACGCTGACCATGAACACGCAGGCGCTGCACCTGGATGCGGCGTTCTCGGCGGGAGAGCAGCCGTTCGGGCAGCGGTTGATGAACTCGATGTGGACCCTGTCCACGATGGTCGGGGCTTCCGTGGCACAGCTCACCCAGGGCACTCTGGTCGGCCAGCTCGGACTCAGCGACATCGCCTTCCCGCATCCGGTGTTCCACGGCGACACGCTGTACACCGAGAGCGTGATCGCCGACAAGCGCCTGTCGTCATCGCGGCCGGGTCAGGGCATCGTCACCATCGCGCACACCGGCCGCAACCAGGACGGCGGCGTCGTCGCCACCGCCACGCGCATCGCGCTGATGCGCTGCCTGCCCGAGGGGGAGTCATGACCTTCGATCTGGGGCCCGCGCTGCTGTTCTGCCCGGCGGACCGTCCCGAGCGCTTCGCGGGCGCTCTCGCGAAGGCGGATGCGGTGATCCTCGATCTCGAGGACGCCGTGCTGCCGGCGGCCAAAGCACTGGCCCGGGAGAACATCGTGGCCGCGGAACTGGATCCGGCGCGCGTCGTCGTGCGCGTGAACGACCCCGCGTCCGTCGAATTCGCGGCGGATCTCGCCGCGGTATCTCGCACGTCGTTTCGCAACGTGATGGTCGCCAAGAGCGAGGATGCCGCAGCGCTGGACGTCTTCGACGAGTCGTACGCGATCATCGCGCTGTGCGAGACGGCCGCTGGAGTGCTGCACGCGGCCGACATCGCCGCGCACCCGCGTACGACGGCGTTGATGTGGGGCGCCGAGGATCTGGTCGCATCCATCGGAGGCACGGCGAGCCGGTTCCCCGACGGGCGGTACCGGGATGTCTCCCGCCACGCGCGCTCCGCAGTGCTGATCGCCGCCGCCGCGCACGGCAAGGCGGCCGTCGACGCCGTGCATCTGGACATCGACGATGTGGCCGGGCTGGCGGATGAGGCGGCGGATGCCGTGGCATCCGGGTTCCGTGCGACGGCGTGCATCCATCCGAAGCAGGTCGCCACGATCCGCGACGCCTACCGTCCGGATGCTGCGACGGTGGAGTGGGCGCGGGCCGTGCTCGCCGCCGCGGACGGCGAGCGGGGAGTGTTCCGCTTCGACGGCCGGATGGTCGACGAGCCGGTGCTGCGCCACGTGAGGGCGGTGCTGGGCGCAGCCGGGGCTTGAGCCGGGAACCCGCTGTGCGCTTCGCGCGGTGATCTGCGCTTCGCGCGGACGCAATCCAGGATTCCATCCGCGGCAGCTGCGTTCGGCCGCGAGGGGGTGTCCGCACTCAGCCCGAGATCGGCTCCAGCAGACGCAGCGTCGCGTGCTCGGCGACGAAACGGTGCACGGAGCCGTTGCGCAGCAGATCGCCTTCACGCGGCAGGCTTCCGCCCGAGGCGTGCATCAGCAGCGCACGGATGACGCCACCATGGCTGACCACGATGAGCGACTCCTGATTCGGCGTGGAACGTCGCCGGGAGGCGCGCACGATGCGATCGAGGGAGTCCAGGGCGCGGTCGCGGACCTGTTCCAGGCTCTCCGCGCCGGGAACCTCGGAATGCCAGCCGCCGTACCGGGCGATGTAGTCGGCGACGTCGATGCCCTCGGCCTCGCCGAACTCTCGCTCGCGCAGACCCCGTGTGGTCACGGGAGCGGCGAGCCCCAGCCGCGTCGCCATGATCTGCGCCGTCTCCTGCGCCCGCACCAGCGGGCTCGCATAGACGGCATCGTACGACCCGTTCGCAAGGACCTCGGCGGCCGCGAGCGCGTCGGCTCGTCCGGTGTCGTTCAGGGGGATGTCGGTGTTGCCCTGGATGCGTCGCTCCAGGTTCCAGTCGGTCTGGCCATGGCGCACGAGAGTGATGAGGGTCACGCTTCGACCTTACGCGAGGCGGTCGGCGAGAGCGCTGAGCACGGGACTGGTGCCACCCGAGACGACGGCGTCGGCCCAGCCGTCCGCGCGCGTCGGCTCGCGATTCACGATCACCAGCGGGATGCCGCGGCGGCGCGCACGCTCGATGATGCGGATGCCCGAGTTCACCATCAGTGAGGTTCCCGCCACGAGCAGGGCATCGGAGGCGTGCAGCAGCGATTCCGCGGCGCGGAATCGGGCGGCGGGGACGAATTCGCCGAAGAACACCACCTCGGGCTTGAGCATCCCGTCGCACACCGTGCACGTCGGGATCACGAAGCCCTCCGTGCTCTCGGGCGTGACATCGCCGTCCGGGTTCAGCTCGATGCTCTCCGGTCGGCGCACCCACGGGTTGAGGTCTTCGAGCCGCTCGGCGACGGCACGCCGATCCAGCACCTGCCCGCAGCGCAGGCAGAGCACCCGGTGCATCGTGCCGTGGATCTCGACCACGTGCGTGCTGCCGGCGCGCAGATGCAGACCATCGACGTTCTGCGTGACGACGCCGCTGACCGCACCGGTCCGTTCCATCCGCGCCACTGCCGCGTGCCCCTCGTTGGGTTCGGGGGAGGTGAACGCACGCCAGCCCAGGTGGCCGCCCAGCCAGTACCGGCGCCGCGCGGCCTCGTCGGCGAGATACGTCTGAATCGTCATCGGGTTCGCTCGTGAGCGGGCGCCGATGCCACGGTAAGCGGGGATGCCGGAGTCGGTGGAGATCCCTGCACCGGTGAGAACCGCGACGCGACGTCCTCGGAGCAGATCGGCGATGCGATCGATCTCGGCGTGCGACACGGCCTGCGTCTGGATCCCGTCTTCCGTTTCGCTCGCTTGCACGATCCGCAGTCTACGACGCTGCGCGGGTGGGGGCTCCGGCTCCGCACCTGCAAGAGTGGACGGCATGGACATCGCGCACGTCGACGACCCCTCCGATCATCGTCTCGATGACTACCGGTCGCTCACCGACGTCGCCCTGCGCCGCCTCCACGAGCCCGAGGGCGGGCTGTACATGGCCGAATCCGCGAAGGTCATCGCCCGGGCCGTGCAGGCCGGGCACCGGCCCCGGTCGGTGCTGACGCAGCAGAAGTGGCTGGATGCCGTGGAGCATGCGCTGGCCGGTGTCGACGTGCCCGTGCACGTCGCCTCGGAGCAGGTCAGCGAGCTGGTGACCGGCTTCGCGATCCATCGTGGTCCGCTGGCCGCCATGCACCGCCCGGCGGAGCCCGATCTGTCCGAGGTGCTCCGGGAGGCCCGACTGGTGCTGGTGCTGGAGGACATCACCGACCACACGAACGTGGGGGCGGCGTTCCGCGCCGCCGCGGGTCTCGGCGCCGACGCCGTGCTCGTCTCGCCGCGCTGCGCCGACCCGCTGTACCGCCGCAGCGTGCGCGTCAGCATGGGCACCGTCTTCCAGGTTCCCTGGACGCGGATCGGCGACTGGTCCGAGGCGGGCCCCGCCCTGCACGCGCTGGGCTTCGAGATCGCAGCGCTCGCACTCAGCGATGACGCGGTCGCGCTGAACGCCTATTCCGCCTCACGGCCCGAACGGGTGGCGCTGGTGATGGGCACGGAGGGGGACGGGCTCAGCGCCGAGGCGATCGGCGCGGCGGATGCCGTGGTCACGATTCCCATGCGCGGGGGAGTGGATTCGCTCAACGTCGCATCCGCCGCCGCCGTGGCCCTCTGGGAGATGACCAGAGGCTGAGTCGAGCTCGGACCTCAGTCCTCGACCTCGGGCAGGCGCACCGGGCCCGCTTCGGGACGCTTGGCCGCGACATGGTCGCCGGAGGACTGGTGGCGCAGGCGACGCAGCACCCAGGGCACGAGGTGCTCGCGCGCCCAGCCGATGTCCTCGGTGCGCGCCTCGCGCCAGGAGCGCACCGGGAGTGGATCCGGCTGCATCGCCTGCAGGTCGTTCGGCACGTTCAGGGCGCGCAGCACCATTCGAGCGACCTCGTGATGGCCGAGCGCGTTGTAGTGCAGCCGGTCGTCGTCGAAGAATCGCGGATCCTGCACGACCTTGAGCGCCCACTGGTCTGCGACGATGCAGTCGTGCCGCTCGGCGATCGCCCGCACGTTCTCGTTGTAGATGGCGACCTTGCCGCGGAATGCCCGGAACACCGGGGTGAAGCCGGTGTCGATGCCGGTGAAGAGCACGACAGCCGCACCCGTGGAGGCGAGCCGGGCCACGGCATCCTCCAGTTGCGCCGCGATGTCGTCGGGGTCGGTCCGGGGACGGATCACGTCGTTGCCGCCCGCGCAGATCGAGATCAGGTCCGGCTTGAGTGCGACGGCCGGTTCGATCTGATCGGCGACGATCTGGGCGATCAGCTTGCCGCGCACGGCGAGGTTCGCATAGGCGAAGTCGTCGACATCCTGGGCGAGGACTTCGGCGACACGGTCAGCCCAACCGCGATGGCCGTCCGGGAGTGCGGGGTCGGGATCGCCGATCCCCTCGGTGAAGGAATCGCCGATGGCCACGAAGCGTCGCCACGGGTGCGGCCCCTCATTGTCGACGAACGGGGCGCGAGGGGAGTCGACGTCGGTCATGGGGTTCTCCTTCGACGATCCGGACATCCACGGCACTGGTGCCTGTGAGAGCCTACCCGCGCAGATCGCGTCGCGTGCAGGCTGGTGTCGGCGGGCTGGATTATCGTAGATCCGATGCTCTCTCCCTCCTTCCCTCAGCGCGCCCCGTGGGGTACCGCAGACAAGCTGAGGGCGTGGCAGCGGGAGGCGCTCGACGCGTATTTCCAGGCGGATCAGCGCGACTTCCTCGTCGCCGCGACCCCGGGCGCCGGAAAGACGACGTTCGCTCTGACTCTGGCAGTCGAACTGCTGCGCATGGGCGAGGTGAACCGGCTCATCGTGGTGGCTCCGACCGAGCATCTGAAGTCGCAGTGGGCTGATGCGGCTGCGCGCGTGAACATCCGTCTCGATCCCCGGTTCCGCAACAGCCACTGGGCGCCGGCCCGCCACTACCAGGGCGTGGTCGTGACCTATGCGCAGGTCGCGGCGAAGGCAAGCCTGCACCGTCACCTCACCGAGGACGCCAAGACCCTGGTCATCCTCGACGAGGTCCACCATGGGGGAGACGCGCTCAGCTGGGGCGATGCGATCCGGGAGGCCTATGGTCCCGCGCGACGCCGTCTGCTGCTGTCGGGCACGCCGTTCCGCAGCGACACGGCTCCGATTCCGTTCGTCGAGTACCTGCCGGACGAATCAGGCGCTCGCGTCTCGAGCACGGACTACAGCTACGGTTATGGGCGCGCCCTCGCCGACGGCGTGGTGCGACCCGTGCTGTTCCACATGTATTCGGGCAAGATGCGCTGGCGCACCAGCGCCGGTGATGAGCTCGAAGCGCATCTCGGTCAGGACAACACCAAGGATGTCACCTCGCAGGCCTGGCGCACGGCTCTGGATCCGGAGGGCGAGTGGATGCCGGCGGTGCTGTCGGCCGCGGATCGTCGGCTCACCGAGATCCGCCATCACGTGCCGGATGCGGGCGGGCTGGTGCTCGCGACGGATCAGACCGTCGCCCGTGCGTACGTGAAGATCCTGCACAGCATCACGGGCGAGCAGCCGGTCGTGGTGCTGTCGGATGATGCGTCCGCATCCGAGCGGATCGAGAAGTTCAGCTCCAGCACCCGTCGCTGGATGGTGGCGGTGCGCATGGTGTCCGAGGGCGTCGACGTGCCGCGCCTCGCCGTCGGCGTGTATGCGACGTCGTCCTCGACGCCGCTGTTCTTCGCTCAGGCGATCGGACGCTTCGTGCGCGCCCGTCGGCGCGGTGAGGCCGCCAGCGTGTTCCTGCCGAACGTGCCGGTGCTGATGACGCTGGCCGGGGAGATGGAGCGCCAGCGCGACCACGCCCTCGACCGGCAGGGCAAGGACGATGACGGTCTCGAGGATTCGCTGCTGGACAGCGCGAACCGCGAGGAGGACGCCTCCGACGCGCTCACCCAGGAGTTCAGCTATCAGGCGATCTCATCGCTCGCGCACTTCGATCGCGTCGTCTTCGAGGGTCAGGACTTCGGTCAGCTGGCCGAGCCGGGCACACCCGAGGAAGAGGAGTTCATCGGGTTGCCGGGTCTGCTGGAACCCGAGTCGGTGCACGAGCTGCTCATGCAGCGTCAGGCGCGTCAGAGCAGACTCAGAGAGGCGCGCGAGGCGGCTGCGCCCCCCGAGGCCACGACCACGCTTCCCGCACCGCTGCACCGCACCCTGCGCGAGCAGAGGCAATTGCTGAACAGCCTGGTGGGTCTGTACGCCCGCCAGAGCGGTGAGCCGCACGGATCCGTGCACGCCGAGCTGCGTCGCGTCTGCGGCGGTCCGGCTGTCGCACAGGCGACGGTCACCCAGCTGCAGTCCCGCATCGACGTGCTGCGCAAGCGCGTGCGGACCTGAGCTTCGGGCCTCCGAAAACCTGTCAATCCCCGTTCCGGTGCGGGTCTGCGCCACGGCCCTCGGTACCGTGGAATGTTCCCCCACGAGCCCGGAGGCTTCATGACCGCGCCCGATCAGCCCACTGCCGCAGAGCGTCGCCAGTGGGCCCGCTATCTCGTCGAAGAGCGCGCCGAGGGTGCGGTCTACTCGCGCCTGGCCACACGCAAAAGCGGGGAGGAGCGCGACATCCTGCTGTCCCTCGCCGAGGCGGAGCGCCGCCACGAGCAGCACTGGCTGGAGATGCTGGGCGGAGAGCCGGCGCGCCTTCCCAAGGCCGGTCTGCGCTCGCGGATGCTCGGCTGGATGGCCGGTCGGTTCGGCTCCATCTTCGTGCTCGCGCTCGCGCAGAGCGCGGAGGCCCGCTCGCCCTACGACGGCGAGAAGCATGCGACCCCGGCCATGCGGGCGGACGAGAAGGTGCATCACGAGGTCGTGCGCGGTCTCGCCGCTCGGGGCCGCAGGCGGCTGTCCGGCTCGTTCCGCGCGGCCGTGTTCGGCGCCAACGACGGACTGGTGTCCAACCTGGCGCTGGTGCTCGGCATCGGTGCGACCGGAGTGAGCGGCGGATTCGTGCTGTTCAGCGGCATCGCGGGGCTGCTTGCCGGAGCGCTCTCGATGGGCGCGGGGGAGTTCGTCTCGGTGCGATCGCAGCGGGAGCTTCTGGCCGCGACCGAGGCCAGCGACGATGCGGATGCCACGGCGGGGGACCTCGACATCGACGCGAACGAGCTGGCCCTCGTCTACCGCGCTCGGGGGATGAGCGCAGAGGAATCGCTGGCGCGCGCGGAGCGCGTCATGACCGCCGCCCGCGAGGGCGCCCGTCGGACGACGACGGGACCTGTGGGCGCGCACAACGTGCACGGTGATCATGACATCGTGGGCAGCGACTGGACCGCCGCGATCTCCAGCTTCCTGCTGTTCGCCTCCGGCGCCATCGTGCCCGTGCTGCCCTGGATCTTCGGTTTGACCGGCCTCGCCGCGGTGCTCGTCGCGCTTCTGCTGGTGGGGCTCGCTCTGCTCGTCACCGGTGCGATGGTCGGCGTGCTCTCCGGAGGACCGCCGCTGCGCCGCGCCCTGCGCCAGCTGGCCATCGGGTTCGGTGCCGCCGCGATCACCTATCTGCTGGGCCTGGTGTTCGGCGTCGGGGTGGCCTGAGCTGATCGCCCGCAGCCGACAGTCGGCACGGATGTCGGCACGAGACACAGATGTCGGCAGGAATCGCGCATTCCTGCCGACATCCGTGTTCTATCTCCGACAGATGCGCGCGACCGCGAAGCCCATCACGCGCGCTCCACGGGCAGCCAGAGCTCCGTCGTCGCCGTGCTGAAATCCTCGGCGCGATCGAGGACTGCGACGATCGATGGACCGGGGCGAAGCCGCCAGGGGTTCGAGGGGAACCATTCGGATGCCGACGCCGCGTAGGCCTCCTGAAGCGCCTGCGGGTACGGCCCCGTCGTGCGGAACACCGCCCAGCTGCCGGCGGGGACCTCGATGATGTCCAGATCGTCGGGAACGGATGCCTCTGCCGGTACGGCCACACCGTGGAGATAGGTGAGCTCGCTGCCCTCGGTGTAGTCCGGATCCACGTTCGCGCTCACCTGCAGCAGACCGGCCGGCTCCGTGCCGCTGAGAGCCTTGAGTCGCGCATGTTCGCTGGGAGGGAGTGACGCGATGTGCGCCTGGATGTGCGGATTGACCCCGTTGTGGATCAGCGGCACGTGTGCGGCGTGGCCGACGAGGCGGAACGCGGGTCGGTCGGTGAGGCGAGTGTCCATACTGTGTTTCCCTTCGACTGTCAGGCGAAGCCTGATTCTCGGCTGTGATCGAAGGGGACCGCCATCTCGCCGCACATCGCCGGGAGCGGAACCGTGAACGCTTCGAAAAGCGCGCCCGAAGGTTTCGGTCGAGCCGTACCCGTATCGGACGGCGACGTCCAGCAGACGTCGGCCGGCGAGCACCTCCGCGGCCGCCAGGGTCATCCGCCGCCGTCGGACGTACTCCGACAGCGGCATTCCCACGAGCGACGAGAACATTCGCCGCAGGTGGTACTCGGTCGTGCCCAGATCCTGGGCGAGCGAGGTGACGTCCACATCGTCGGTCAGATGCGTCTCGACAGACTCGATGAGGCGCGTGAGGTCGGTGATCATGGGTTCCCCCTTCAGATCTCAGCATGCCCGCCGCGCGTGGCGTGCACCCGACATTTCCGGTCCGATCCGGTCATCATCGACAGGGCTCACACCGGGGGCGGACGGAATGCAGGAAGCCCCGGCCGTTCGGCCAGGGCTTCCTGTTCTTACTGTGCGCGGAGGGGGACTTGAACCCCCACGCCCTTGCGGGCACTGCGACCTCAACGCAGCGCGTCTACCATTCCGCCACCCGCGCAGGTGGTGAAGGCCGTTGCCGACCGAAGAGAAACATTACCAGGTTTCCCAGACGTCACCGAACCGGTGTGCGGCCCGGGCGTGCCCTGCTCTTCGATAGCCTGAGGGCATGTCCGCCACCCCACTGCCCGAGGTCGCCCAGATCGCCCGGGATCTGATCCGCATCGACACGTCGAACTACGGCGGTGGCAGAGCGAACGGCGAGCGCGAGGCCGCTGAATACGTCGGAGCGTTCCTGGAATCCCTGGGTCTCGAGCCCGAGTACTACGAGCCGATCCCGCGGCGCACCAACGTGATGGCCCGCATCCGCGGACGCAACCCCGAGCGCCCGGCGCTCGTGGTGCACGGACACCTGGACGTGGTCCCCGCCATGGCAGAGGACTGGAGTGTCGACCCCTTCGAGGGCGTCGTGCGGGACGGGATGCTGTGGGGCCGAGGCGCCGTGGACATGAAGAACATGGATGCGATGATCCTCTCCGCCGTCGCCGACATGCTGCGCGCGGGCGAGCAGCCTGACCGCGACCTGATCCTGGTGTTCTTCGCCGATGAGGAGAACGGCGGCGTGGAGGGCTCCGCCCTGGTCGTGCGCGACCGGCCGGAGTGGTTCGCCGGCGCGACCGAGGGGATCAGCGAGGTCGGCGGCTACTCGATCACGGTCGATGATCACCGCGCCTACCTGCTGCAGGTGGGGGAGAAGGCGCTCATGTGGTTGCGGCTGGTCGCCAAGGGCCGCGCCGGCCACGGCAGCCGTTATCACGAGGACAACGCCATCACACGGCTCTCCGAGGCGGTGGCATCCATCGGCCGCACCCGCTGGCCGATTCGACTGACTCCGACGACGCAGGCGCTGCTCGAGGGGCTGAGCGAACTCACCGGGCGGCCGGTCGACGATCCGGACGCTCTGGCGTCCGCCGCGGGCCCGGCCGAGGCATTCCTGCGCTCGACGTTCCGCACCACGACGAACCCGACCGTGCTCGAGGCCGGCTACAAGCACAACGTCATCCCCGAGACGGCGACCGCGCTGATCGACGTCCGAGTGATCCCCGGCACAGAGGACGATGTGCTCGCGCAGATGCAGCAGATCGTCGGCGACGACATCGAGATCCAGACCGTCGTGCGCGACATCGGCATGGAGACGCCGTTCACCGGCGACCTCGTGGATGCCATGGTCGCAGCCCTCGGGCGCCACGACCCCGGCGTGCCGGTGATCCCTTATCTGCTCGGCGCCGGCACCGACAACAAGTCACTGGCTTCCATCGGCATCACCGGTTACGGCTTCGCGCCGCTGCGTCTGCCGGCCGACCTCGACTTCACAGGCATGTTCCACGGAGTGGACGAGCGGGTGCCCGTAGAATCTCTGGAGTTCGGTCAGCGCGTGCTGGCCGATCTGCTGCGCACCTGCTGAGCGGCAGCCGCTCGCGGGACACGGACGCGCCCCCTTCAGAAAGCACTGCATGAACCTGCTCGAAGCACTCTTCCTCGGCATCATCCAGGGACTCACCGAGTTCCTCCCGATCTCCTCCAGCGCCCACCTGCGGATCGTCGGCGAACTGCTGCCGTCCGGCGCCGATCCGGGTGCGGCGTTCACCGCGATCACGCAGATCGGAACCGAGGCCGCCGTCGTGGTGTTCTTCTGGCGCGACATCGTGCGCATCATCGGGCAGTGGTTCCGCTCTCTGACCGGCAAGGTCGCGCGCAACGACCCCGATGCGCGGATGGGCTGGCTGATCATCCTCGGCAGCATCCCGATCGTCGTGCTGGGACTGGTGTTCCAGGACAAGATCGAGACCACCCTGCGTTCGCTGTGGATCGTCGCGATCATGCTGATCGGCTTCGGTCTTCTGCTCGGCATCGCCGACTACATGGGCGCCAAGAGGCGCAACCTCGGCGATCTCACCTACCCGCACGGCATCGCCTACGGATTGGCTCAGTCCCTGGCGCTCGTCCCCGGTGTCTCGCGCTCCGGCGGCACGATCACGATGGGGCTGTTCCTCGGCTACGAGCGTGCGGCCGCGGCCCGTTACGCGTTCCTGCTCGCGATCCCCGCGGTGTTCGGCAGCGGCTTCTACCAGCTGTTCAAGCACGGTGGTGACGATCAGCAGTACTTCACGCTGGGGGAGACGTTCGCCGCGACCGGCATCGCATTCGTCGTCGCACTCGGAGTGATCGCGTTCTTCATGAACTGGATCTCCAAGCGCAGCTTCCTGCCGTTCGTGATCTACCGCGTGCTGCTGGGCATCGTCCTGATCGTCCTGCTGTCGACCGGGGTGCTCGCTCCGCGCTGAGCCCTCGACGGGCTCAGGCGCTTCGACCGGCTGAGGCTCGGGGTGAGTCAGCGCTTGTCGGGCCCGTCGCCGCGTCGACGCAGATAGCGCTCGAACGCCTGCGCGATGGCATCCCCAGATGCGTCGGGGGAATCCCACGTGTCGCGGGTGCGCTCCAACTGGCGGATGTATTCGGACATGTCCTCGTCGTCCGCTGCGGCAGCGTCGATCGACGCCTCCCAGGCGGCGGCCTCGGTGCGCAGGTGCTCTCGGGCGGGGCCCACCCCGGTGAGCTCCTCGAGCCGGTCCAGCAGGGCGAGAGTCGCCTTGGGCGAGGGTGCCGCGGATGCCACGTAGTGCGGCACGCTGGCCCACAGGCTCGCCGTGGGGAGCTCGGCGCGTTCGGCGAAGTGCTCGAAGACGCTGAGGATTCCGACCGGACCCTCATACGTCGACTTGTCCACGCCGTGGGCGCTGCGCACCCGGTCGTTCTGGCTCGCTGCGAAGATCGAGATCGGCCGAGTGTGCGGCACGTCCGAGAGCATCGCTCCCAGTGTGATGAAGCCGGTCACGTCATCGCGGAGGGCGACGTCGATGAACTCGGTGGCGAACGCCTGCCATGCGCGTGCGGGCTCCGATCCCGTCAGCAGCCACAGCTCGGGTCCGTCAGTCGGCGCAGCGGGACGCCACAGCGCCGCCTCCGGCCAGTTCAGCTCCCTTCGTCCGGTTGCATCCAGGCGTGTCGACGGCCGCGTGTACTGGTAGTCGAAGTACAATTCGGGATCCACTGAGTGGACCTTCTCGTATTCGACCGAGTCCCGCAGTGCGGCGATGGCGCCACTGGCAGCCTCGCCGGCGTCGTTCCAACCGTCGAATGCGGCGACGATGATCCGTGTGCCGAGAACGTCCACCGCTCTCCTTCCTGTGCGTCCCTAAGGGATCCCTCCAGGGTAGTCGTCCGCCGTCGGGGTGGGACTTGCGCCGGGCTAGCATGGGTGAAGTGAGCATCAAGCCCAGCGCGGTCCTGTGGGACATGGACGGAACCCTCGTCGACACCGAACCATATTGGATGGACGCCGAGACGCGGCTCGTGGAGTCCTTCGGCGGCACGTGGACGCACCAAGACGCCCTGCAGCTGGTGGGCAACGGTCTGATCGAGAGCGCCGGTGTCCTTCAGCGCCACGGAGTCGAGATGGGGTCCGAAGCCATCGTGCAGCGACTCACCGATGAGGTCGCCGCGCGGTTGCGCACTGACGGAGTGCCGTTCCGCCCCGGTGCGCGCGAGATGCTCGCGGAGCTGCGTGCGGACGGCATCCGCACGGCCCTGGTGACCATGTCGATGAAGCGGATGGCGCTCGAAGTCGTCTCCCTGATCGACTTCACCGCCTTCGACCTGATCATCGGCGGCGACGAGGTCGCACGCCCCAAGCCGTTCCCCGACCCGTACCTGCAGGCCGCCGAGATGCTCGACGTCGACATCGCGGACACCGTCGTCATCGAGGACTCGCTGACCGGGGTGAGCGCCGGACGCGCCTCAGGAGCGGTCACGCTGGGCGTGCCGCACATCGTCCCTCTGGACGGTTCGCCCGCGCACGAGCTGTGGCCGACACTCGAGGGGCGGACGACCGCAGACCTCCGCGACCTGCATGGTCGCTTCGCGAAAGAAGGCGCACGATGAACGCCAGGCGACCCAGCGGTCCCTTCCGAGAAGGAGACCGCGTGCAGCTGACCGGTCCCAAGGCGCGGATGCACACCATCACCCTGCGTGCCGACGGCGAATTGCACACCCACCACGGCGTGCTCGCGCACAGCGACCTGATCGGACTTCCCGACGGTTCGGTCGTCGCCAACAGCGCCGGTCACGACTACCTGGCGCTGCGCCCGCTGCTGCGGGACTTCGCCATGTCGATGCCGCGCGGCGCCGCGATCGTCTACCCGAAGGACTCCGCGCAGATCGTCATGCAGGCCGACATCTTCCCCGGTGCCGTCGTCGTCGAAGCGGGCGTCGGCTCCGGCGCCCTCTCGCTGGCACTGCTGCGCGCCATCGGCTCCGACGGCCGGCTGACATCGTTCGAACGGCGTGAGGACTTCGCCGAGGTCGCGACGGCGAACGTCGAGACGTTCTTCGGCGAGACTCCCGAATCGTGGAACGTCGTGGTCGGCGACCTCGCGGAGGAGCTGCCCACCCGGTTCGAGGACGGCACCGTCGACAGGGTGGTGCTCGACATGCTCGCCCCCTGGGAGTGCATGGACGTCGTCGCCGACGCGCTCACCCCGGGCGGGGTCGTGATCTGCTACATCGCGACGGCGACCCAGTTGTCCCGCGTGGCGGAGTGCATCCGTGCGACGGGACTGTTCACCGATCCCGATGCATCCGAGACGATGGTGCGCGGCTGGCACGTCGAAGGTCTCGCCGTGCGACCCGATCACCGCATGGTGGCGCACACCGGCTTCCTGCTCACGGCACGACGGCTGGCTCCGGGTGCCGTCCCGCCGGAGGTTCGGCGCCGCGCGTCCAAGTCCAGCTACACGGACGAGGATGTCGAGCTGTGGACTCCGGGTGCCGTCGGCGACCGCGAGATCACGGACAAGAATCTGCGAAAGCGTGCGCGTGAGGCGCAGAAGGCGGCATCCGGTGCGCGCATCGCCGCCGCGTCGCGCGAGGGCGACACGGCTTCGGAATAGACTGGGGTGCGTGCGTAAAACGACCGCAGCCTTCTCGGCTCTCGCCCTGTCCGCTCTTGCTCTGACCGGATGCTCGACCGCGCCGGGGGCGGATGCTGCCGGCTGCGTCCGCGACGACTCCGCCGCACTGCGGATGGCGGTCAACGCGGACGGAGAGATCGGCGCGGCGAGGGTGTCGCTGACAACGCCGGTGCCGACATCCCACGTGATCTACGACGACCTCGTCGTCGGTGACGGACCTGCCGTCCGCGAGGCCGCACAGGATGTCGTCGGGGTCGTGACTCTGCTCAGCGGCACGACGGGCCAGGTCCTGCAGACCGGCGCGGTGATCTGGTCGCCGAAGACGCTGGACGAACTGCTCGGTGCCGGGGGCTCGGCACTCGAGTGCGCCACCGAGGGGTCGCGCGTCGCCTTCGCCATCCCCGCCGCCGATCTTCCCGAAGGCCTGGCCGAGCAGGCCGGACTGGATGCGCACGGCAGCCTGGTGGGCTCCATCGACATCCAGACCGTGCTCCTGCCCAAGGCCGAGGGCCGCGATGTCTTCAACGACGCACGCGGACTGCCGACAGTCGTCCGCGCACCCGATGGTCGGCCCGGAATCATCATCCCCGACACCGCAGCGCCCTCGAAGGTCGTGACGCAGACGCTCATCGCCGGTCAGGGCGCGAAGGTCGGCGACGGCACCGCGATGTTCGACTACACGGCCGTGTCCTGGGCGGATCGCACGGTGACCGGCTCGTCCTGGGAGTCCGGCGTGGTGTACGACGCGACGACCCTGCCGGAGCAGGTCATGGAGCAGGTGGCCGAGGCGACCGTGGGCTCCCAGCTGCTGGTCGTGGTCCCCGGGGACCAGGGTGCCGCCGTCGCGTATGTCGTCGACGTGCTGGGCATCCTCCCGCCGGAGCTGGTGAGGGGATGACCCGAGCTCAGATCCCGCCGGAGGAGCGCCTGACGAATCTCGTCGTGGCGCTGATGGCCACGGAGATCGGGCTGACAAAGCAGCAGATCCTCGAGAACGTCTCCGGCTACCGCCAGCGCAGCGCGGCCGGCGTCAAGATGGACGCTCTGGAGAAGATGTTCGAGCGCGACAAGGACGAGCTGCGGGCGCTCGGGATGCCGGTGGAGACGATCGGCGATCCGTCGGACCCGCAGGACCTCCGCGAGGCGCGCTACCGCATCCCGCAGGCGGACTACGACCTTCCGGCCGACATCGATTTCAGCGAGGCGGAGCTCGCCGTGCTGCGCCTGGCCGGAAGCGTCTGGAGCAGCGAGTCGGTATCGTCGGATGCTCAGGCCGGCGTGCGCAAGATCCGTGCCCTGGGTATCGACGGAGACGAGCCGATCATCGGCTTCGCCCCGCGCATCGCCGTGCGCGACGCGGCGTTCCCCGCCCTTCAGGAGGGCATCGAGCGCAATAGGGTGATCGTGTTCGATTACCTGAAACCGGGAGAGGCGTCGTCGACGCGACGCCGCGTGCAGCCCCTCGCCCTGGTGGAGTACGAGGCGCGATGGCATCTTTTCGGCGTCGATGTGGATGCTGCTGGTGAGCGCACCTTCCTGCTCAGCCGCATCGTCAGCGACGTGAAAGTGACCGGACAGGCCTTCGACCCGGCGCTGCGCGACGGTGCGGCCGACCGGGCGCTGTCGGGGCTCGCCGCGGTCGCGGCGTCGCATAGCGCGCTGCTGGAGGTCACCCCGGGCACCGAGGCGGCGCTGCGTCTCGGACGACGGTCGACCGCGGCGGTTCAGGGCATGCGGGTTCCCTACGTGGACCGGCACATCTTCGCCGACGAGCTGGCGACCTACGGCCCGGAGGTGCGGGTCGTGGAACCCGACGACCTGCGCGAGAGCGTGATCGCCCGGCTTCGGGCCATCGTCGACGCGCACTCCGAGGAGGAGCGCGCATGAACGCGGCATCCGCACCGCTGCTGGCCGGCGACCGCGTGCGCCTGTATCTGACACTCGTGCCGTACCTGCTCGAGCGCGGGCAGGTCACGCTGGATGAGGCCGCGAGCGATTTCGGCGTGACACCGCGCGAGATGCGCTCGATGGTGGAGAAGCTGACCGTCATCGGGCTTCCCGGTGACTCCGGCTACTGGCAGCTGCCGCAGGAGATGTTCGACATCGACTGGGATCTGCTCGACGAGCACGACATCATCGAGATCACCAACGACGTCGCGCTGCGTCGAGTGCCGCGATTCACCGCCCGCGAGGCCGCTGCACTGCTGGCCGGTCTGCAGATGGTCGCGGCGGTGCCCGCGGTCGCGGACTCCGGTCTCGTCTCGGGTCTCATCGCCAAGCTCTCCCGTGGATCCGCGGACGCACCGCCCGACCTGGTCGTCGCCCCGTTGACGGTCAGCGAAGTGCAGAAGGTGGTGTCCAGGGCGCTGCACGAGGGCGTCGCGGTCGCGTTCCGCTATCAGGCACCGGATGCCGAACCCACCACGCGCACCGTCGACCCGGCGCAGATCCTGATCACGAACGGGCAGTGGTATCTGCAGGGCTGGTGTCATCTGCGCAAGGCGATGCGCACGTTCCATCTGGACCGGGTCAGCGACGCCCGCCTGACCGACATCGCCATCACGCACGCCGATGCGGCGGTGCCTGCGGAGTTCGGCTCGCAGACGGCGTCCGGGCACGTGATCGTCCGGCTTCCGGAGCGCCTCGTTCCGCTGCTCGGTGGCTTCGCGCACGAGGAGATCACGCATCGGGACGGCAAGGTGACGCTGCGGATCGGCATGGCTGATCCGCGTGGAATCAAGCGGATCGCGGCGAAGTTCGGCGGAGCACTGGAGGTGCTCGAACCCGCCATCGCCCGGTCCGCCACGCGCGAGTGGGCAGCGTCCGGACTCGACCTGTACGGTGGACCACATGCACCCGATGCGCGGGTAGACTGAACCGAATCCCGACCCACAAGAGGAGTACTCCATGGGCAATCTCTTCGCAGGCCCGCACCTGTGGATCATTCTGATCATCATCCTGCTTCTGTTCGGCGCGGCGAAGCTGCCTGCGCTGGCGAAGAGCCTCGGCCAGTCCGCCCGCGTCTTCAAGGGCGAGATGAAGGCCATGAAGAGCGACGACGACACGGATGCCGCCGCAGCGGACGGCACCGTGACGTCGACCGGCACTGCGTCCCCGGCGGCCGGAACCGCGGCCTCCACGGCTGAGCGTCCTGCCGATCAGGACACACCGCCTCGCGCCTCGTAGGTCGTGACGGAACTGAGCGTCGACGCGCCTTCTGATGAAGGGAAGCGCGATCGGCGGATGTCGCTGGGCGAGCACCTTCGCGAGGCTCGCCGTCGCCTGATCATCGCGGTGATCGGTCTCGCTGCGGGAATGGTCATCGCGTTCATCGTGACGGACCCGGTGATCAACTTCCTCACCGAACCGATCAACGCGATCAACGCGGAGCGCGGTGAGCAGTTCGCCGAGCTGGTCTTCGCGAAGATCTCATCCGGATTCAACCTGCGCATCCGGATGGCGCTGTCCATCGGCCTGCTGCTGTCGGCACCGGTGTGGATGTGGCAGATCTGGGCGTTCATCATGCCCGGTCTGACCAAGAAGGAGATCAAGTACACGGTCGCCTTCGTCTCTGCCGCGATCCCGCTCTTCTTCACCGGCGGGTATGTGGCCGTGCTCGTGGCACCGCACGTGATCGAGGTGATGTCGAACTTCGTCCCTGATGTCGGCAAGAACTTCCTCGACTCGGATTACTACTACGACTTCATCCTGAAGTTCGTCCTGGTCATCGGCGTCTCGTTCGTGCTGCCGGTCTTCATGGTGGCGCTGAACCTGGCCGGCGTGATCAGCGGCAAGGCGATGCTGAAGGGCTGGCGTGTCGCTGTGCTGATCGCGGCGCTGTTCGCGGCCATCGCGACGCCGGCAGCGGACATCGGGTCGATGCTGATGCTGGCGGGCATCCTGATCGTGCTGTATTTCGCGGCGGCGTTCGTGTCGCTCTTCTTCGATCGCCGTAAGCGCAAGAAGCTGATCGCCTCGGGTCTCGACCCGGACCATCTCGTCGCATGAGTTCGCCCGCTGAGCGCTATGCGGCGGCGCAGGCGGCCGCACAGCATCCTCAGACGCAGAAGTTCGCGGAGCGACAGCGTTTCGAACTCGACCCGTTCCAGACCGCGGCCTGCCACGCACTGGAGGGCGGCCGGAGCGTCCTCGTGGCGGCGCCCACCGGGGCGGGCAAGACCATCGTCGGTGAGTTCGCGATCCATCTCGCCATGCAGACGCCGGGACAGAAGGCGTTCTACACGACGCCGATGAAAGCGCTGTCGAACCAGAAGTTCCGCGAGCTCGTGGAGGTCTACGGCGCGGATCAGGTGGGTCTGCTCACCGGCGACACCAACATCAATGGCAATGCGCGCGTGGTCGTCATGACCACCGAGGTCCTGCGCAACATGCTCTATGCCGACTCCGAAGCACTGCACGGCCTGCGCTATGTCGTCATGGACGAGGTGCACTACCTGGCCGACCGGTTCCGCGGTCCGGTCTGGGAAGAGGTGATCCTGCACCTGCCGCAGTCCGTGCGCCTGATCTCGCTCAGCGCGACGGTGTCGAACGCCGAGGAGTTCGGCGACTGGCTCGACACGGTCCGCGGTGACACGGACGTCATCGTCTCCGAGACGCGTCCCGTGCCTCTGGAGCAGCACGTGCTGGTACGGGATGACCTGCTGCCGCTCTTCGACGATCGAGCCGGCGTCGCCACGGCTCAGGTGAATCAGGAGCTTTTCCGCATCCGTTCATCCACCGGTTCGCGCTACGAGAGCAACCGGCGGGCGCAGGAGTACAACAGCAGCAGGCACGCCGGCCGCCAGGCGCACCGCCCGCCCCGCGGAGGCAAGCGACCCGTGCGGGCGTCCAACATGCAGCGCATCGAACGCATGGATCGCCCTGACGTCGTGCGCCTGCTGGAGCGGGCGAACCTGCTGCCTGCGATCTTCTTCATCTTCAGCCGAGTCGGCTGCGACGCCGCCGTGCAGCAGGTGCGCCGGGCGGGACTGCGTCTGACCACGGACGAGGAGCGGACCGAGATCCGCGAGATCGTCACGGAGCGCACGAGGTCCCTGCAGGATGAGGATCTCGACGTGCTGGGCTTCTGGGAATGGCGCGACAACCTCGAGCGCGGCGTCGCCGCGCACCATGCCGGCATGCTCCCGGCCTTCAAGGAGGTCGTCGAGGAACTCTTCCAGCGCAAGCTCGTCAAGGCGGTCTTCGCCACCGAGACGCTCGCGCTCGGCATCAACATGCCCGCGCGGACGGTCGTGCTGGAGAAGATGGAGAAGTTCAACGGCGAAGCCCGCGTCGCCATCACATCGGGGGAGTACACCCAGCTCACCGGTCGCGCCGGCAGGCGCGGCATCGATGTGGAGGGCCACGCGGTCGTGCAGTGGACGGAGGGGATGGATCCTCAGTCCGTGGCATCCCTGGCATCACGCCGCACATACCCGCTGAACTCGAGCTTCCGCCCGACCTACAACATGGCGGTCAACCTGATCGACCGGTTCGGCCGCACCAGGGCGCGGGAGATCCTCGAGTCCTCGTTCGCGCAGTTCCAGGCCGACCGTGCGGTCGTGGGTCTGGCGAAGAAGGTCAAGGATGCCGAGGAGTCGCTGCAGGGCTATCAGAAGGCCATGCACTGCGAGCACGGCGACTATCTGGAGTACGCGGCCCTGCGTCGCGAGCTCAGCGATCTGGAGAAGAAGAACCGCAAGGACGCCGGCGGCTCGCGGGTCGCCAGGGACAAGCGGATGCGCAAGATCCAGAGCCTCCGCAACCGCATGCAGCGCCACCCCTGTCACAGCTGCCCCGACCGTGAGGCCCACGCGCGCTGGTCGGAGCGGTACTTCAGCCTCAAGCGCGACACCGATCGCATCCGCAGGCAGATCGAAAGCCGAACCGGCACCGTCGCGCGCATCTTCGACCGCGTGATCGACGTGCTGCAGGTCGTCGACTATCTCGACGGTGCCGGAGACGAGCTCCGTCTCACCGAGGCAGGGCGCACCATGCGTCGCATCTACGGCGAACGCGACCTGCTCGTGGCCGAGTCGCTGCGCCAGGGCCTGTGGCGCACCCTCGACGCCCCGTCGCTGGCGGCGATGGCGAGCTGCCTGGTGTACGAGCCGCGCCGCGATGAGCAGAACACGGGGGAGCGGGGCCTGCCTCGTGGTGCCTTCCGCATCGCCTACGACGCCACGACCCGGCTGTGGGCCGAACTGGACGACATCGAGCATGACTACTCGCTCCCACGCACGGAGCCGCTGGCGCCCGGCCTGGCGGCAGCGATGCACTCCTGGGCGCGCGGCGGCTCCCTTGATGGCGTACTGATCGACGCGGACATGGCGGCCGGTGACTTCGTACGCTGGGCGAAGCAGACCATCGACCTGCTGGATCAGCTGTCCATCGTCGCCGAGGACGGAGAGCTGGCCCGCACGGCGCGACGTGCCCTGGACGGCGTGCGACGCGGCATCGTCGCCTACGCGGCGGTGTGAGCGTGCGTCCGAACGGGACTGCGGCACCCCCGCGCCCGCTGGTGCCGCTGTGGGCCGCAGCCTGGCTGGCTGCGGTGGCGGGACTGCTGATGAACCTGGCGTTCCCTGTCGCCGCGATCTGGCCACTGGCGCTGGTGGCCGTCGCACTCGTCCTGGTCTCGCTGGAGGGACGACGGACGGGAGGAGCCGTGCTCGTCGGCTCGGTCTACGGGATCGTGTTCTTCTCGCTCCTGGTGTCGTGGACCGCGCGCTATCTCGGGCCGGTCCCGTGGATCGCGCTGAGCGTGCTCGAGGGCGCCCTGACCGGACTCTCCCTGGTGCTGATCGCGTTGGCGTACCGCTGGGTGCCGCGCATCTGGCCCAGAGCTCGACCGGTGCTGCTCCCGGCCATCGTCGCGGCGCTGTGGACCGTGCACGAGCTGTTCCTGGGCAACTGGCCTTACGGCGGCTTCCCGTGGGCGAGACTGGGCATGACCCAGGCCGAGGGGCCTTTCGCACCGGTCGTGTCGTGGCTCGGTGTGAGCGGGCTGAGCTTCTTGATGGTGTTCGTCGTGGCACTCGCGCTCGAGGCGGTTCGGCTGCGTGCCTGGCGTCGTCCGGTCCGTCTCGTGCCGCTGGTCGCGACCGCGCTGGTGATGCTGTTCGTCCCGCTGTTTCCGACGACGGATGCCGGGACGATGCGGATCGGCGCGGTGCAGGGCAACGGGACGACCGGGTATTTCGACGAGCGGGTCGACTACGGCGTCGTCGATGCGCAGATGGCGGCGACCGAGAAGCTCGAGGGCGAGAAGGTCGATCTGCTCGTGTGGCCCGAAGGCGGGGTCGACTACGATCCGTTCCAGGATCCGTCCACGGCGCGGCGGCTGACCCGCGTCGTCGCGTCCATCGACGCGCCGCTGCTGGCAAACACGGCGACCAAGCGCGGCGAGAAGTACTTCAACACGTCGTTCCTCTGGACCTCCGACGGCACTGCCGAGCAGCTGCACGACAAGCGGCACCCGGTGCCCTTCGGCGAGTACGTGCCGGATAGAGCGTTCTTCAACGCGCTCGCCCCCGACCTGATCGGACTGATCGGCCGCGAGTACACGCCGGGGACGAACGCCCCGTTCATGAAGGTCGGCGATGTGGGCGTGGGTCTCGCGATCTGCTTCGACGTCATCTACGACGAGGTCATCCGCGAGAGTGTGCAGGACGGCGCACAGGTGCTGGTCTTCCAGACGAACAATGCCGACTTCCGCGGGACCGCGGAGAACCTGCAGCAACTGTCCTTCGCGCGGATGCGCGCGATAGAGACGGGCCGAAGCGTGGTGAACGTCTCCACGGTGGGAACCAGTCAGATGATCCGGCCCGACGGGTCGACGGTCGCGAGCCTGAACGCAGATGAGGCCGGAGCGCTGCTCGAAGACGTCGAACTGCGTTCCGGCCTCACGGCGGGTGTGCTGCTGGGTCCGTGGGTGCAGCTTCTGCTGCTGGTCGCAGGACCCGGAGCACTGGTCGCCGCCGGGTTGATGGCGCGGCGGCGACGCTGACTCAGGCGCCGAGGCGCTCGCGAGTGGGGTCGTCTCCCGACCCGCGACGTGCACGCACGTAGGCGAGCCGGTCCTCGAGGAGCTCCTCGAGCTCGTCTCGACTGCGGCGCTCCAGGAGCATGTCCCAGTGCGTACGCGCCGCCTTCTGGTCGCTCTCCTCGAGCTTCACCGAGGCACCGTCGACCTGCAGCACGGCCTCGGCACCGCATGCGCGGCACTCCCAGGTCTGGGGCGGCTCGGCCTCTGCCGAGAACATCAGGGTCGTGTCGTGACCGCACTCGCACTTGTATGTGGTGGAGCGGCGTTCCATGAACACGACTCCCTCTTCACTCTGAAGGCTCTGGGCACCCAGCCGGATGCCGCGAAGGCTGCGATCTGCCATTGTGTGGTCCTCTCGTCGCTGTCAGGTATAACGGTCGCGCCTGTGCGCTTCATCCACGAGAGCCGGTTCCGCAAGGAACTCACAGGGGAATCCCAGCGCTCCGCTCAATTGAGCGCTCAGATGGCTTTCAGTGCGAGATCTGCGCGGTCGGTGACGATGCCATCCGCACCGGCTGCGATGAGCCGCCGCATCGCGTCGGGCTCGTTGATCGTCCATACGTGGACCTCGACGCCGACGGCGTGCGCTGCGCGCAGCAGGGCCGGAGTCAGCACCCGGATCCCGGCGTGCCGTTCCGGGATCTGCACGGCGTCGATGTCGCGCAGGAGTCCAGCGGGGGAGAGGCGAAGCGCCGAGAGCGTCCGCAACGCGAGAATCGTGCGGCTGCCGCCCGAGGTCGCAGGTCGCATCGCGGCGCCGGCGCGCATGACGGCTCCGAGGGCCGCGCGACGCGTGCGATCGGAGAAGCTGGTGACCAGCACGCGATGCGTATCCTGTGCCAGAAGCGCACCGATCGGCTCGGCGACCGCGGCCGTCTTCACATCGATGTTGAAGCGACTGTCCGGGAACGCGTCGAGTGCGTCCGCCACCGTCATCAGTCCGCCGTGCTCGGAGAAGAGCCGCTCCAGCTCCAGGGTGCGCATGGAGGACACCGGTCGCGGGTCGCCGGTGAGCCGTTCGATGGTGTCGTCGTGGAACAGGATGACGTCGCCGTCAGCGGTCACCTGGCAGTCGGTCTCGATGTACTCGGCGCCCGCGGCCTGCGCCGCCGCGAAAGCACCCGCCGTGTTCTCCCACAACGACGTGTCACCGACGGGCACCAGGCCGCGATGGGCGAAGATCCGGGGGTGGCGCGTTCCGGAGAAGAACGGGTGGGTCACGCGTCCGGCTGCGAGTCGGCGGATGCCGAGCCCGGCCGGGGAGTGAAGGCGCTGCCGATCCCCTTGAGCGCCTCGGTGAGCTCGCTGGGGATGATCCACAGCTTGCTCGACGAGCTCTCGCTGATCTTCGGCAGCATCTGCAGGTACTGGTAGGCGAGAAGCTTGTCGTCGGGCCGGCCCTGGTGAATGGACGCGAACACGTTCTGGATGGCTTCGGCCTCGCCCTGGGCGCGCAGCACGGCGGCCTGCTTGTCGCCCTCGGCCTTGAGGATCGCCGCCTGACGCTGGCCCTCCGCCTCGAGGATCTGCGACTGCTTCGAGCCCTCGGCGGTCAGGATCGTGGCGCGGCGCTCGCGCTCGGCGCGCATCTGCTTCTCCATCGAGTCCTGGATGGACACGGGCGGGTCGATCGCCTTCAGCTCCACACGGGACACGCGAATTCCCCACTTGCCGGTGGCCTCATCGAGCACGACGCGCAGCTGGCCGTTGATCTCATCGCGGCTGGTCAGAGCCTCTTCGAGGTTCAGCCCGCCGACGACGTTGCGAAGCGTGGTGGTGGTGAGCTGCTCGACCGCGCCGAGGTAGTTGGCGATCTCGTAGGTCGCAGCCCTGGCATCCGTCACCTGGAAGTAGACCACCGTGTCGATCGAGACCACCAGGTTGTCCTCGGTGATCACGGGCTGCGGCGGGAACGAGACGACCTGCTCGCGCATGTCGATCAGCGGCCGGAGCCGGTCGATGAACGGGATCAGCAGGTTCAGACCGGGTGTGAGGGTCTTGTGGTACCGGCCCAGCCGCTCGACGACGCCGGCGGTGGCCTGCGGAATGATCCGCACGGATCGCGCGAGCGTGACGAGCACGAAGATGATGACGGCGACCGCCAGAATCCAGGCGATCGCTGAAGGAATGAACGTGGAGTCGTCCATCAATGCTCCTATTCGGTGACGGGGCGGACGATGGCGGTGGCGCCGCTGATCTGCGAGACGGCGATGCGACTGCCCCGGATGATCGCGGTGCCGTCGGCACTGCGCGCGGTCCAGGTGTCACCGTTGCTGAGCTTGACCTGGCCGGAGATCTCGGTGATGTCCTGGAGGACGGTTCCGCGCAGATCGAGAAGCGCGTCGACGTTCGATTTGGTGGGATCCTCGCCGCGGTGCAGTCGATGCAGCAGCGGAGGCCGCAGGAAGAAGATGAAGCCCGCCGCGGCCACCGCGGCGATGATGACCTGCGCCCAGATCGGCAGGCCGACCAGATCCGTTATGAGGCCGACGGCGCCGCCGAACGACAGCATCAGGAACGTGAAGTCCAGGGTGAGCATCTCGATCACCAGGAACAGCGCGATGAGCACGATCCAGCCGATCCACGCCCATTGCTCGATGCCCGCGAGCACTGTCTCCAGACCGTTCATGCGCCCTCCTGCGGTCAACCTATCACGGGGGTGTTCCCGTGGGGCAGCGGCACCTGCGTTGTAGGCTTGAACAGTCGCCATCCGAGCGATCACCCGCGCACTACGAGGAGTCAGAAATGACCCAGGTTCTCCCCACCGGCTCGCTCGACGGCAAGGTGGCACTCGTCACCGGCTCGTCTCGAGGCATCGGAGCCGACACTGTCCGCTACTTCGCCGAGGCCGGCGCAGACGTCGTCATCAACTTCCGCAACAAGGCCCCGCGCGCCGAGAGGCTCGCGAACGAGCTGCGTGCGCTGGGTCGTCGCGTGCTCGTCGTCGGGGCGGATCTGACCGACCCGGCATCGGTCACCGGCATGTTCGACCAGGTGCGAGCCGAGTTCGGTCGTCTCGATGTCCTCGTGCTGAACGCATCCGGCGGCATGGAGTCCGGCGTCGCGGAGGACTACGCGCTCGTTCTCAACCGCGACGCGCAGGTCAACGTGCTGCAGACCGCGGAGCCGCTGATGGGCGATGGCGCACGCGTCGTCTTCGTCACCAGCCACCAGGCGCACTTCATCCGCACGACCCCGACCATGCCCGAGTACGAGCCGGTGGCCAGGTCGAAGCGTGCCGGTGAGGACGCGCTGCGCGAGCTGATCCCCGGTCTTGCCGAGAAGGGCATCGGCTTCACGGTCGTCTCCGGCGACATGATCGAGGGCACCATCACCGCGACGCTTCTCGAGCGCGCGAACCCCGGTGCGATCGCGGGTCGTCGCGAGTCGGCGGGCAGGCTCTACAACGTGTCCGAGTTCGCCGCTGAGGTCGCTCAGGCAGCCGTCGACGCGGTGCCCACGGACAATACGCGACTGATCGGCGACACGTCCGGCTTCATCCCTGAGTGAGCGCCGCGGCATCCTTGCGGAGCGTGATCGAACGCACGATCTGCAGGATGCCGAGCGCCACCAGCGCGATTCCGGTCAGCCACCAGAAGACGGCGACGTAGAACGGCGAGAGCAGCAGGATCACACCGGCGATGATGCTGAGGATCGCGTAGACGATCGTCCACACCCGCGAGCTGCCGTGATTGAGCAGCGAGAGTGCGACGACGCCGTCGATGATCCAGGTGATGCCGAGCATGATCCCGATGAACAGCACGAGCGTCGCGGTGAAGGCGAACAGATTCACGAACGCCAGTATCCCGCCGAGGACGTACAGCAGCCCGAGCACGATGTGACCGACGCGCGACCAGCCGCCGTCGCTCTTGGAGAAGACGCCGGTGCCGATGTAGACGAGGCCCTGGATGATCAGATAGACCGCGATGATCCCCGCGAAGAACATCGCCGTCTTGCCCGGCCAGATCAGGATGAACAGACCGAGCACGAGCATGATGACGCCGGATACGGCCAGCGACGTTCGGACGAGGGAGAGGAATGACTTCACGTTGGTGGATGCGTCGGTCATGACGGGCCTTTCTCGGAAGCTCGGTCGATGTCGTCAGCATAACGGCTGGGGTCGCGGCGATGGGGTGTGGTTCTCGACCGGATGCGGTGCGGCGCTGCCGCATGCGACGATTGCCCTGTGACCCGGCATCCGAACGCATCCGAGGACAGGACCCGGGAACTGATCGCGCTTCGCCGAGTGCGGGACCGGATCGACCGCGAGTACGCCCGCCCGTTGGATGTGCAGTCCCTCGCGCAGGGGGCCCATATGTCCGCCGGTCACCTGAGCCGCCGCTTCAAGCAGACCTATGGGGAGTCGCCGTACTCCTATCTGATGACCCGGCGCATCGAGCGTGCGATGGCGCTGCTGCGACGGGGAGACCTGTCGGTCACGGAGGTGTGCTTCGAGGTCGGGGTCTCGTCCTTGGGGACCTTCAGCACGCGCTTCGCCGAATTGGTCGGCGTTCCTCCCAGCGCGTACAAGGCGGATCCCCGGCACGGTCCGGGGATCCCGTCGTGGCTGGAGAAGCAGGCGACCAGACCGATCAGGAATCGAGAAGCGCGACGGAGGGCATCCGGGTAGCGTCACCGTCATGAACATCACGATCAAAGCGAGCTTCCTTCCGCACACCGACGCCGAGGAGTCGGTGATCTTCTACCGTGACATGCTCGGATTCGAGGTGCGCATGGATGTCGGGGAGGGGCGGATGCGGTGGATCACCGTCGGTCCCGTGGATCAGCCCGACACGGCGATCGTCCTGACGCCGCCTGCGGTGGACCCCGGCATCAGCGACGACGAGCGCAAGACGATCCTCGAGCTGATGGCGAAAGGCAGCTACGGCGGCATCGTCCTGGAGAGTCCGGATGTGGATGCCGCGTTCGCGGAGATCGAGGCGAAGGGCGCGGATGTCGTGCAGGAGCCGATCGACCAGCCCTACGGGCTGCGGGACTGCGCGTTCCGCGACCCGGCTGGCAATATGGTGCGTCTGCAGCAGTCCGCGTGAGCGAGAGGTCTTCCATGGCGCACACCGCCGACAATCACGACCGGATCCGTGTCGAGGGGGCACGGGAGAACAACCTCAAGGAGGTCAGTGTCGTCCTTCCCAAGCGGCGGCTGACCGTCTTCACGGGGGTATCGGGCTCCGGCAAGAGCTCGCTGGTCTTCGACACGATCGCCGCGGAGTCCCGGCGACTCATCGATGAGACCTACAGCGCTTTCGTGCAGGGCTTCATGCCATCCGTGCCGCGTCCCGACGTGGATGTGCTGGAGGGCCTGACCACGGCGATCATCGTCGACCAGGAGCGGCTGGGCGCGAACCCGCGATCCACAGTCGGCACCGTGACGGATGCCAATGCGATGCTGCGCATCCTGTTCTCCAAGCTCGGTCAGCCCTACATCGGCGGGCCGACCGCGTTCTCGTTCAACATCCCCACGCAGAAGGCGAGCGGGGTGATGACCGGCCCCAAGGGCGAGAAGAAGATCGTCAAGGATGCGATCTACCTGGGCGGGATGTGCCCCAGATGCGAGGGCAGGGGAGCGGTCTCCGACATCGACCTGGCGCAGGTCGTGGACGAGTCCAAGTCGCTGGATGACGGCGCCATCATGGTGCCCGGCTACACAGCCGACGGCTGGATGGTGAAGCAGTTCTCGGGATCGGGGTTCTATCCCGCCGACAAACCCGTCGAGGCGTTCACCGACAAGCAACGCCAGCTGTTCCTCTACGGCGAGGTGACCAAGGTCAAGATCAACGGCATCAACATCACCTATGAGGGGCTGATCCCGAAGATCACCAAGTCGATGCTGTCGAAGGACCTGGATGCCCTGCAGCCGCACATCCGCCGTTTCGTGGAGCAGGTGGCGACGTTCGCAACGTGTCCTGAGTGCGACGGCACCCGGCTGACGGAGGGGGCACGCTCGTCGAAGATCGCTGGCGTCAGCATCGCCGACGCGTGTCGTATGCAGGTCACCGATCTGGCGGAGTGGGTGCACGGCCTCGACCTCGCCGGCGCGGGACCGCTGCTGACCGCGCTGTGCGCCAATCTCGACTCCTTCGTGGCGCTCGGGCTCGGATATCTGAGCCTGGACCGGCCATCGGGCACTCTGAGCGGGGGAGAGGCGCAGCGGATCAAGCTGCTGCGGCACCTCGGCTCCTCACTGACGGATGTCACCTACGTGTTCGACGAGCCGACGATCGGTCTGCATCCGCACGACATCCAGCGCATGAACACCCTGCTGCGCAAGCTGCGCGACAAGGGGAACACCGTGCTGGTCGTGGAGCACAAGCCCGAGACGATCGAGATCGCCGACCATGTCGTGGACCTCGGGCCCGGCGCCGGCAGCGCCGGCGGCGAGATCTGCTTCGAGGGGACGGTGGAGGGTCTGCGCGCAAGCGGGACGCTGACCGGCCGGCACCTGGACGATCGGGCGTCGGTGAAGGACTCCGTGCGTTCCGGATCGGGTGCGATCGAGGTCCGTGGGGCGTCGGCGAACAACCTGCAGGATGTGGACGTCGACATCCCCACCGGCGTGCTCACCGTCGTGACGGGTGTCGCGGGCTCGGGCAAGAGTTCGCTGATCCACGGCTCGGTCTCGCCGCGCCAGGGCGTCGTCGCGATCGATCAGAGCGCCATCAAGGGGTCGCGACGCAGCAATCCCGCAACCTACACCGGGATGCTGGAGCCGATCCGCAAGGCTTTCGCGAAGGCGAACGGTGTGAAGCCTGCACTGTTCAGCGCGAATTCGGAAGGTGCCTGCCCGACGTGCAAGGGTGCGGGCGTGATCGTCACCGAGCTCGGCTTCATGGACACGATCGAGACCCCGTGCGAGGACTGCGGAGGCAAGCGCTTCCAGGCGAGTGTGCTCGAATACAAGCTCGGTGGGCTCGACATCACCGAGGTGCTGGACCTGCCGGTCTCGCGGGCGCGGGAGTTCTTCTCGACGGGGGAGACAAAGCTCCCTGCGGCCGCGGCGATCCTGGCGCGACTCGAGGACGTCGGTCTGGGCTACCTTTCGCTGGGTCAGCCGCTGTCGACGCTGTCAGGAGGTGAGCGTCAGCGCGTGAAGCTCGCCATCCAGATGGGGGAGAAGGGCGAGGTCTACGTTCTCGACGAGCCGACGACCGGCCTGCATCTCGCGGATGTGCAGCAGATCCTCGGACTTCTCGATCGCCTGGTGGACTCCGGCAAGACGGTGATCGTGATCGAGCACCACCAGGCTGTGATGGCCCACGCCGACTGGATCATCGATATCGGACCGGGGGCCGGACACGACGGAGGTCGCGTCGTGTTCGAGGGGACGCCTGCCGAGCTCATCGCGGACCGCTCCACCCTCACGGGAGAGCACCTCGCCGCTTACGTCGGGGGCTGATATGGCGCACCAGGACGACATCGACGCGCGTATCCAGACGTACTACGGCGAAGTGTTCGACGAGCATGTTCGGCTGACGACGAGGTCTGCCCAGGGGCCGCTGGAGTTCCAGCGCACACAGGAGATCATCCGTGAGCACGTGCCCAGCGGGCGTGTCCTGGATGTCGGCGGGGGCGCCGGTATCCACGCCCGCGCCTTGATGGATGCCGGGCTCGCGGTCGAACTGATCGATCCGGTGCCCCGACATGTCGAGCAGGCGCAGGCTGTGGGCGTGACCGCATCCGTGGGCGATGCTCGCGATCTGCGGTTCCCGGACGACTGCTTCGATGCGGCGATCATGTTGGGACCGCTGTACCACCTGTCTTCGCGAGAGGACAGGCTCACGGCATTGCGTGAGTCTGCGCGCGTGGTTCGGCCCGGTGGTGTCGTGCTCACCGCAGGGCTTTCACGATATGTCGCGTTCGGTGCGGCGTCGCTGGGTCGGCCTGTGCCGTCGCCGATCCCGGGGGAGTGGGCGGCGCTGATCGCGGACGGGACCCCGGGTTCCGGTCTGCGGTTCCCCGCCGGACATTTCCACACCGCTGAGGAGTTGGAGACAGAGGTGACGGACGCCGGATTGGATGTCATCGATGTCTTCGGAGTGGAAGGGCCCGCAGGCCTGTTCCTCGAGGCCACGGGCAGCGTTCCCGACGAGGTGCGGGATGCCGCGCTGGTCGTGGCGCGCGCGGCATCCGCTCTTCCCGCCATCCGCGATCAGAGCGCGCACCTTCTCGCAGTCGCGCGCGTCCTGGCCTGATCGGCGCGACCAGTCGACGGCTCCAGGCGTCAGGCCCCGGGTACGAAGACCACGCGCTCCGAGGCGGGCGCGTCCCAGTACTGCTCGACCAGGCTCAGCGGAACAGCGCGTGAATCGATGGTCAGCGCGCCGGAGGTGAGCGCTTCCGCGATGGCGGGCAGTTCGGCGATGATGTCGCTCGATGCGACCGAGCCGATCCCGCTGCCGACCATCTGCAGGCGGGCCGAGCGCAGGGCCGCGGCGGGAATCGGCGCCGTCGGTCCCGCCATCGATCCCACCTGGATCCAGGTCAGGTGAGCGGAGCGGTCGCGGCGGCGAGTGAGCATCGGAATCAGAGCGGATGCGACCGGCTCGCCCCAGACGTAGTCGAGCACGATGTCCACGTCGGCTGCGGCGGCGAGATCGCTCAGCGGCAGCAGCTCATCGGCGCCCAGATCGGTGAGGGTCGACAGGCGTGCGAGATCGCGACCCGAGGCGGTGACATGGCCTGCGCCGAGCAGCTTCGCGACCTGCACGGCCAGCCCACCCGCGGCCCCGGTGGCGCCGATGACGAGCACCCGCGCGTTCGCGGGCATCGATACCCGGCGCCGCAGGGCGACCCAGGACGACATGGCGGGATTCATCGCGGCGGCGATCGTCACCGGGTCGGCATTCGGCGGAAGGATCACGCTGCGCTGCGGGTCGATCACTGTGCGCTCGGCGAAGGTGCCCAGGCGGGTATCGTCCAGGGCGACGTACCTCAAAGAGCCCGCGGAATCCCGCACGACACCGTCGACGCCGGGGACGAGGGGGAGTGCGGCGCCGCTGCTGTAGTGCCGGCCGGTGGCCTTCGCGCGGGTGAGGTGGTGCAGGCCTGCTGCGAGCACATCGACGGCGAGGGAGTCGGGCGCGGATGCCTGGACGTCGGGATGCTCGGCGTAGACCGGCGGACGGTTGAAATCGGAAAGGATGGCGGCGTGCATGACATCTCCTGATATGGTTGGCAATACGAACCAATTAAGAATGATTGGGATTGCCAACTATGTCAAGTGGGGGAGCTCTTGCGGAGGATGAGCTGCTGGATGCGCTCGTCCAGGTCGCGTTTCACGTGACCGGAGTACTGTCGCGCATCGGCGCCGAGAACGATCTGTCGTTGACGCAGTTGCGGGTGTTCGGCATCCTGCGCGACCGGCGGCCGCGCGTGACGGAGCTCGCAACGCATCTCGGTTTGGACAAGTCGACGATCTCCGGACTCATCGACCGCGCGGAGAAGCGAGGATTCCTGGCCCGCGCGAGGAGCGCCGACGATCGCCGTGCCGTGGAGGTCTTCCTGACGCCGGCCGGTCGCGAACTGACCACGCGGATCTACACCGAGGTGCGCCGCGAGCTCGATCCGATGATGAACGTTCTGAGCGCTGATCAGCGCGCACGGCTGCACGAACTGCTGCTGCTGATCGGACTGGATCACCACGCCGATGACTGAGTTCGGGCTGATCCGGCCGACGCTGGTCCAGTCGGTCGCCGATGAGGAATAGCCGATAATGCACATTATGTCAGTATGTAAGAGAATGCTACGCATGCTCCGCTGATGGTGCCCGCTGCCACTAGACCTGTCATTCCTGCCATCGAACACGTCAATCTCCGGTTCAGTCGTTCCGACAAGACGCTCGTGACAACGAACATGTCACTCGAGGTGGCGGTGACTGGGGCGAGGGTCCAGCGGCGTCCGCGTGGCTGATCAAGACTGCATCGTGCCTTGCGGGGCGAATCAGCCCTAGGATCGTCCTGGTTCGTCGACCGATACATCGACCGCGACCTCGGTGGGCTCGACTCCGAGCCAGGCCGAAGCAAGTTCAACAGCTGCGCGTGCTAGTTCATGGGAAGTGCGCGCGCTGCCGGTCGCGACAAGCGTTGCGCCGCTTGGTGTTCTGGATGTGAGTTCTGGTATTTCGACCGTCCAGGTTCCATCTTCGTCTCTGAAAGCGCGCGCTTTGAGTTCGACCACGATGCCATTGCGTTCGTCGCGCCCGTGATTCGGATCAGTAAGGCGATCTCCCGAGCGCCCCTGCTCGTTTGGAGTCCAGCCTGTCTTCTCGATCTGCGCCAAGCCTCTCCGAATCGACTCGATAAGTACTGCACGGACTGAGTAGCGTTCTCGCTTCGCATACTCGAAGCGCTCGGTGACGTCGACCGAATCTTCTCTGACAAGGTCAGCGGAAGTAGTCGAGACAATCGCACCGCCCTTGACGAGTGCATCAAGTACATCCGCGACGGTGATACTGTGCGCGTCGTATCGATGGATCGACTTGCTCGATCGTTACGCGACATGCGGGGCATCGTCGACGAAATCATCGGCAAAGGTGCGGCCGTGCAATTTGTCAAGGAGGGGCAGACCTACTCCCCCGATACCAACGACGCTCTCTCGCAACTGATGTTGCACATGCTTGCCGCGTTCGCCGAGTTCGAGCGCGCGCTGATTCGTGAACGCCAGGCGGAAGGCATCCGGATTGCCAAAGCGGAGGGTCGATACCGCGGGCGGGCGCGGAAGTTGACTGTCGTTCAACTCGACGAAGCGCGCCAGCTGATATCGGCTGGCATTCCGAAAGCCGAAGTCGCACGCCGGTACGGCGTTGACAGGAGCACGCTGCATCGCGCGCTCGCGTACCTTCAGTCAACAGACCAGCTTTCTGCCGGGACAGCGTCGACGACGTAGCCAAAACCGTCGACGACGTAGCCAAAACCGACGCCCGCTTGCCAACTAGGGCAGGAAAGCGGCGGTGAGCCCATCGGACTTCCGCTGTAGTCGCTGCGCGAGTGCGGCAAGGAGCAGGAGGTACTTGTCCACGTCTTCCTGAGTAGGCTTCCGTGAGCTGTCCCCGTGGGCAATGTCGTTCCGGCATTGGACGACATCTGCTAAAGCAAGGCGAATGTTGAGCGAGATCACTTCCTCATCGTCGTTAGACAGATCGATGTCCCCGTCACAGACGGCGACAGGACTGCCCATGAGCGAGAAGAGATTGTCGATCTTGTCCGCCTTCGCGCTTGTGACTTCCCGGCTCAGCTTCGTTGCGCTCAGCGTGCCGCGCGCTGGCTTCGCGGAGTCGTTCCAAAGCGCGGAAATATCACCCAGCTTTCTCAAGAGCGCATGTCGCTGTTTCGGATCGTTCGAGCTCACGATCTCGTACAACCGTGGAATCGTGTGGAGTTCACGCACCCCTGTTGGGATACTCCTCGCCTCTAGCGCACCGGTACTCAGCACATCGACAAAGTTCTCCGCAAGCGTGCGCAGGAAGCTCTCAAAGTGGCTGACCAAAAGCACCACGCCCGCGCGCCGAACCGCGTTGTTCCGCGCCACGTCTTCGTCTTTGTCGCTCTCAACGCAGAATGAGAGGAGCACGCGCACTTCGGCCTCGCCCGCGGCGAACTCATCAGCCGCCGTCACGGACGTGGCGTACTTCCTCGAGCGGCATCGTCCAGGCCAAAGCCCTCTGGCAGATCAACGCTTACCTTGCGGTCACGCAGGCCCGCGGCAACGACGCCGATGCGATAGAGCATGCGGAAGCGGTCAGCCGTTGCCCTCCCGATGGACGTCCGGAACTCTGGCTCGTTCGGCAGGTTGGCGATGAAATCACTGACGGCCTCGCCGTTCGCTCGGAGTTCGTCGCGGTCGGCGTGCGCGACGCTAACCATGATCGCATCGAAGAGAGCCTTGTTCAGTGGCGTCTTAGAGTCCGAGACTCGGAACGGGAGATTTCCGAGCGCATCCTCTACGGCACTGCAGCAGTCCTTGAACAGCTCCACCTGGGCACGGGTGGGTTTCTGCGCCCGATGTGATCGCATGTACTCATTGAGAAACTGACGAAGCGGCGGCTTGTACTTGTCAAGTCCGTCAACGAGCGCAAAGAATCGGAGAATCAACTCCTCCAGATCCATCCGCTTGTTGCTAAACGAGCCAATCAAGGATGTGAAGTAGTCCTTGGACGCGAGTACTTTGAGCTCGTCGTTGAATGGGCCTCGGTACACAGAGTTACGCAGTTCCTGAGCAGTCAGCATTGCGGCGCCGGTGTTGAGTCGTTCGAACACATCAAACTTGATGTCGGGGTGACTATCCTCCGTGATGACGATGCATCGAATCGTTCGGTTCTCTAGTCGCCGCTGGTCCCGAGGCGCCAGGTCTTTGAACGTCTTTCCATCGAGTTCCGTCAGCACGGAGATCGACTGCAACGCAAAGTCGTTGTCTATGAAGTTCTTTATCGTCTGCAGCCGTTGCAGGCCGTCGATTACTTCGTAGACGCCATCCTCGTCCTCAGCGAAGTAGCAGACCGGAATTGGCACGTTGAGGAGGAGAGACTCGATTAGGCGACTCGCCTTTCCGAGATCCCACACGTACTTGCGCTGGTATTCGATCGTGAGACTGATTCGACCCGAATCGATGTCGGAACTGATGCCCTTGACCGCGAGATCGTACGGCTGCGTGACGAGCTTGCGATCCTCGCCGGAGAGATCCAATGCCTCAGCTTGGTCGTTGGACGCTTCAAAATCATCCTCATCGACCTCCAGCAGTTCGGCGTCGACATCCGAACCTTGCATGTCCACCATTGGAGTCCTCCCGCAGTCGTGCGCTCACGGAAATGTATCAGAGCGTAGACCTCGCGCGTGTGGAGCGCCGTCAATCGAGGTCCTCGCAGTCTACGGAGGTAAGTGAGTCGCAGCGTCTTCGGCGCGGCGCCTTGTTCCGCTGTGCCGCTCCCATGGATGACAATCTGGATGTGCGGTGCCGCGTGCCCAACTGGAGGCTGTCAGCATCGATGGTGGGACACGCCCCCGCAGGGTCAGCCTCGGTTTCGGCGGGATCGGGCCATACCCGTGTCCTCCACAGTCGAAGCCTTCTGGTCGTCATGGCCGGGGCTGATGTCGGCTCGCACTGCTTCCCCACGCTCGAAAGGCATGTCGGCCCACTTGGTCGCGCATGTCGCCGCAAGGGCCACATTGACGCGACGTGTGTGTCGCGAACGGCATGATGGTTTCACCGGCACTTGAAGGGACCGCGCCGTGATGAAGACCAATGGAGACGCTCGGTGACGATTCTGGTCATCGAGGAAAGCATCGTGAAATCTCGGAATCGCGTCAGGGCGTACGGCGAGGTCTTCACGCCACGCCACATGGTTGACCAGATGCTCGATCTTGTCAGCGACGATCTCGAGGACGGGCCGGGCTTCGTCGACAAGACCTTCCTCGAGCCGGCCTTTATGCGCAAGTCGGGTGTCTCACGAGACATTGAGCATGCCGCGGCTTGAGTCCGAGCTGTCGGGCCCAATTACTGGTTGAGTAGGTACGTGGCGAAGAAGCGCAGGAACAGGAAGCAACGACAGCCTCAGAGGGACGCGAGAGACTTCCACGTCCAAGACATCGTGGACGGCACACTCCGCCTCCAGGCCGTCATGGTGGATCTCCTGCGCTCCGCGGATCCACTCAACGAGGCAGACAGCCGTATCAAAGACGCGTTGTCCACGCTCACCAACGAGATCTCAGGTCATCGGCCCGAGCGGGTAATTGAACTGGCACGTATGGCATGCCTCCCGTGGCGGATGGGGCCACTAGTCAAGCCAGTACCTCAGTCCGGGGTGGCGCTCGCAGAACTGCTCACACTCCTCGCTCTCTCGACGTGCATAGGCGAGTCCGATGGTTCCGCAGCTGCCGAAGAACCGAACTCCTTGTACGTGGCTGCAGATGAGTGGGTGCAGGCCGCCGCCACACTGGTCGATCTGATGATCGCACGCCAGTTCATAGTTTCGGGTGAGAGCGAACCTGTGCCTATGCGTCAAGTCGCGTTCGCTTCGCGCATGCGCGAGGTCTGGCTCCGCAACTCCTCGTACCCCGACATGATTCGGAAGACAGTTTTCGCGATGTTCGGTCAAGCTGATGCAGATCGCGCGCTGCAGGAAAACCTGGGTTTCGGCGCCCGTGACGCTGATCGTGTGCTGACTGCGCTGCACGACATGCAGGTCGAGCGGATGAACGCGCGGACCGAGCATTCCATGGGGCGGCTCGCTGAGCTGACTGCGGCTGCCATACCAGACCGAGCCGCGTTCCAGATCGCCTGGAACACCTGCTGGCAACCCACCGCTGACCTCGTAGCAATCGCGGCAGCTGACGTAGCCGCCGCGCTCGACATGCCCGTCGAGCTGGTCGAGTCAGTCCTCGACGAGTTCGCGATTGCGATCGGCGAAGCCACTGCGCTCGATCTCGCGGAGGCATTTGTCGAGGGCAGAAACCCGTTGCGTACACACCCAGTCGTGAAGACCACGCGCGGAGACTACATGCTCGTCCACGACGCGCTCACCTTGCCCGCGATTCGCGAAAATCTCGAGTCAGTTCTGAAGTCAACTCCAGTCTGGGAAAGGTACCAAAAGTGGCGCGGCGACCTTGCGGAGTCACTGACGCAGGCCGCGTTCGAACAGGTCCTGCCCGGAGCGGATGTCTACGCGTCGTTCGACTACTTTGTGCCAGCGAACGAGGCCGAGGGCGAGGGCGATCCGACGGGCTACACAAAGCGGGTCGAAGGCGATCTTCTGCTCGTGCTCGACGACGTAGCGATCGTTGTCGAGGTCAAATCGAACGCGATGACCGCAAGCAGTCGAACTGGAATGGAATCAATCCTTCGCCGCGACCTCACCGCGATTATCACCAGGGCTGCGGCTCAAGCTGCACGCGTTGAAGAGCGCATCGACCAGGACGGAGGGGTCAGGTTCCACAAGTCCGGGTGGCTCGACCTTGCGCGCATCAGAGAGGTGCACACTGTCGCGGTGAGCATGGAGGACCTCCCCGGAGTTGCGACAGCAACGGGTGATCTGATTGCAGCTGGCCTGCTCAGCCCGACACATGTGCCCTGGACGGTTTCATTCCATGACCTTCAGGTCATCGCCGACCTGGTCGGCAGACCAGCGGAGTTTCTGCTGTACCTGAGAAGACGCACATCTCCGCTGATGCCGTTGAAGTACCGGGCGACCGATGAGCTCGACCTATTCCTATACTTCTTCGAAGCAGGGCTTTTCGTTGAGCCCGATCCACGCTCCGAGTCCGGCAGGTTGCCGCATCTGTCCATGCCGAAGCCCTCAGACATCCGCCGCTACGAACAGCAGAAGTTCATCATCATCAGCAGTCGCACGGACGCACTCGACGAGTGGCACAGCAGAGATTTGCCAGGGGGAAACCCGGATGCTCCTAAGCCAGCCATGAGCAATGCCGCACTCGCTCCGCTCGTGGATGAGCTTAGAACCCGCAAGGATTATGCGTGGTTGAGCACGGGCGCGACGCTTCTCTCCGCGAACGCTGCCACGCAAGACCAGATGTCAAGAATTCCGGGCCAGCTCAGCCGTGCCAAGAGCAGCGTCGGGCATGAGCGTTCGCGAACCATAGCGCTTGGCGCTGACCAACGTGAGGGGTGGTTGCTTGTATGGGCAACCCGCGCCGCAGGCTCCAATCATGAGAATTCGCAATCCTCGCTCCGCTTGTACCTTCAGGCGAAGAAACATCAGCTCGGTCTTCACCGCGGGACTGCGTTTGTCTACGACGACGCCACCGGCAACCTTATTGACGTCGTCTTCGATGATCGTCTGCCCATTCCAAACGCCGAGCTAGACTTCGAGGTTCAGAAGCTCCGATCGATCGAGTCCTCGCGAGCGCCGCTCCCCCCGCACGTGAAGGGCGTACGGGCGCTTCACCCGAAGAAGAAAAAGCGCTAATCGGGTTACATCAGCTTTTCCCGGACCGGTGAATCACTGAACATTACGGCCGGGCTGTCGCATAGTGGGATGTAGCCGAGACTTGAGTGAAGCCTACGAGTGTTGTACCAGTCGACCCAGCCGGCGGTCGCGAACTCGACGTCGCCGATGGTCCGATAGGGGCCGTCGTGGAACACCGTCGTGCGGATGCATTCGGTCTTGTAGAGCCCGTCGATCGTCTCCATCAGCGCGTTGCGAACTACGGCCTTGATGCCGCGGAGATCGAGTTCATCGAAGATGAGGTCACACCAATGAAGTGACCTCCGGCTCACCCACCTGCTCGGGTTCGTAACGTCGGAAATGACAACTTCGGTGGCACGACCTCAGGCGAGCCCGTGTCGCCAGACATGACAAACCCCTGGTAAGGAGGGTTCACGCGTGACATATCTCGTGGTACCGGGCAATGGCCCTCCTCCGACATGCGGTGCGTATGCCTGTTGATATGAACGCTGATCTGGACTTCTGCGCTCTGTTCGAATTGACCGAAGAACTCGATGTATCAACGCTCGGAGCTGTGCTCGGCTACTCGGTGAAGTCATGATGAATCGCGTGCCCGCAGCGGTAGTATCATGGCCAGCTCCCCCGCCACCAGACAGCAGCAGCCGAGCATCATCTGGGATAAGTGCGCGGACCATCTTGTCACCAGGGATGCAGCCCGTGTTGGCCAGGCCGAGAAGAGTCATCTCAGAAGAGTGTCAACCTCGTTCGAAGAGATCACTTTGAAAGGGGCCATGTCTGCATTGACGGCGCGGAAAGAGCCATTGCCTGTGGCTGCGAACATACCGGCCGAACCGCCGAGAATGACGAAATGTCCGTCGAAGCTGTCCTTGGCGAAGAGCAGGTAGGCTTTTGAAACCTCAAGTCTCGGCTCTTCCTGCGCCTCATGCACGACCCCGTTGATCGTCCCGCCGGTCTGGACGATCACTACCCTTTCACCGACCTTGGTGTTCCCTCGATGAACGGCTGTGACATTGAACGTTACAGCCGCGCCGGCCATGCCATCGTCTTGTTCGCTTGCACGCTTCTTCTCCTCCTCGGAGAGGCCGTACATCGGGTTTTCTACGGGTGAGTCACCTTCATGACGAGGCGTGAGTGCAGTGTCCTTGGTCGAGACAACAGTTCCCTCCACCACGAGTGTCGCCGTTTCGGCCAGGGATCTCTCATCGTATGAGGGATAGTCACCGGAACCCTGCACCGTCGTCTCACATCCTGCAAGCATCAACGTGACGACTGCGAGTACGGCACCGATTCGAGAAGTTTTCGAATTCGCCATTTTGAATCTTTAATGATAGAAGTTCGACTCGCCGACTTCGCCGCTTGTTGGATCCGCAACAGTATTGCGATTTCGATCGTGGCTAATGAGCTGGAGCTTTTTCGTGATCCGTGCATTAGTCCTCGAGATGATAAGTCGGGTATCCGGTCAAGCAGATACAGCTCTTTGCGCGCCCACCTGTCGGCGGCGCTCGAATTCTGAACGGTTTCGGCGTTCGAATTGTGAACGGTTGTCGGCAGTCTAGTCAGGTGGGTCGGTGATGTCGGTGCGGGTGCTGGGGAGGCTGTCGATGCCGCGGCCGCGGAGCCTGTAGCTGGCGCCTTTGAGGGTGATCACTTCCGCGTGGTGAACGATGCGGTCGATCATCGCGGCGGCGACGACTTGGTCTCCGAACACGGTGCCCCAGCCGGAGAATGGCAGGTTCGATGTCAGGATCAGCGATGCGTGTTCGTAGCGGGACGAGACGAGCTGGAAGAACAGGTTCGCGGAGTCCTGCTCGAAGGGCAGGTAGCCGACCTCGTCGACGATGATCAGCCCGTAACGGCGGAGCCGGGCGAGCTCCTGCGGGAGGCGGCCCTGTCGGTGGGCGTCGGAGAGGCGTGTGACCCATTCGGTAGCGGTGGTGAACAGCACCCGGTGGCCTTGATGGGCGGCGATGACGCCCAGCGCGGTAGCCAGGTGTGTCTTCCCGGTGCCGGGAGTTCCGAGGAGGACAACGTTGCGCGCTTCGAGCAGGAACGCGCCTGAGGCCAGGCTCGCGACCTGCTGGCGGACGGCGGACTGTTGGTCCCAGTCGAAGTCTTCGATGGTCTTGACCGCGGGGAACCCAGCAGCGCAGATCCGCAACCGAGCGCCGGAGGCGTTACGGGCGCTCACTTCGCGTTCCAGCACCGCGGCGAGGTAGTCCTCGAACGACCAGCCCGCGGCTCGGGCCTGTTCCGCGAGCCGGCCTGCGGCTTCGAGGATGCGTGGGGCCTTCAATGAACCGGCCAGACAGGTGAGCTGCTTGACAGTCTCGGTCTGCTTGATCGCCATCAGAACCCGCCTCCGATCCCGAAGGCCCGGTCATAGTCGGCAAGATCACGGACGAGGTCATCACCGGCGGCGACCGGCCGCGGGGTCTGGAATTGCTCCCGCAACGCCTTCGCAGTCTCCAGGTGTGCCGGGTCAGTGATCGTCATCCCGCGTGCCCAGACCCGCGCATGCTCGGCGATCAGCCGCCCATCGGCCCGGACTCTGACTCGGTCAAGGTCTGCGGAGACATCGACGAGCCGGCCCACCGCGCGGGGGTCGACTGAGTAGTCGTTCGTGTCGACGCGGACGTAGTAGTCCCGCCCCAGCCGGACCCGGTTGCGCCAGCCCAGATGCAACGGGACCGGCGGCAGTGGGAGCATCGCAGCGCGGTCCGCGTTGATGCGGGCCGCTGGCGAGGCCTTCACCGTGCGGACCGTGCGCGCGTTGGCGAGCTGAAGCCAGTCAGTGAGCTGCTCATTGAAATCCGCCGGAGATGCGAACGTGCGCCCGGGCATGAACGAGGTCTCGAACCAGCCGCTGCGGCGCTCGACGATCCCTTTGGACTCCGGATCCCGAGGAGACAACAGCACCAGCTTCGCCGCCAACGTCCCCATGAACGAGGCGACCCCCTCCGCCCGTCGCGGGCCCCGCCCGATCCCGGGTTCGTTGTCCCAGATGAACCGGCGCGGGACCGCGCCGATCTGCTGCAACAGCTCCCAGGTGCCCAGCAGCAGGTCCTCCGTCTTGCGGGTCGGGATCATCCGCCCCGTGACGAACCTCGAGTGCGCGGGCGTGATCACCAGCACCGGTAAGAGCTTCGTCGTGCCGTCCTCGAGCGGGATCTTCCGCGGCGGGAACCAGAGATCACACTGCGCAGCATCGCCCGGTTCCCAGACCAACCGGTCCGCCGGATCGATGCGCCGCTGCTCCGGACGCAGACCTTTCACGTTGTCCCGGAACCAGCGGATCGACCCCGTCCAGCCCACCCGCTCGACCAGAACCGTCGCCGGCATCTCCGGCGTCTCACGCAGCAGCTCCTTCACCCGCGCCTCGAACGGCGTGAACGACGTCGCCACCGAGCCACGCTCATACTTCGGCGGGGAATCCGACGCCAACGCGGCATACACCGTCGTCCGCGAGATCCCCAACCGCACCGCGATCTGCGCCTTCGCAACACCCTCCGCGGCAAGCCTGCGAATCAGTGCCCAGTCCTCCAAAGTGATCACACTCCAATCGTCGAGTGTTCACTTTTCGAGCGCCGCTACTGTCCAGTTTTCAAGCGCCGCCGACACCACCCAAGGCCGCGTTATCGTCGTCAGATGAATGCTTCCTCGGTGCGCGTGCGCCCCGCTGAAGTCAGTGACGCACATGGGATCGCCGATGTTCATATCGAGTCCTGGCGCGAGACATACTCCGGCGTGGTCCCTGACCGATTCATGAGTGCCGATGCCCTGGAAGCACGGCGTCGTATGTGGAAGTCGATTCTCACGCTCGATCCGCTCCCCGGTGCGATCGCCGTCGCGGAACGCGGCGAGAAGGTGATCGGATTCGCCTTCGCAGGGTCAGCCGACCATCCCGACGCTGTGAAGGGTTTCGCGCCAGCGCGTGGCCTGCATCTGTACTCGATCTATCTTCTGGCTGATGAGCAGGGCGCTGGCACCGGAAAGGTGCTCCTGGAGGCCGTCTTGGGAGATCGTCCCGCGCAGCTCTGGGTTCTCAGCGGCAACGACCGAGCACGCGCGTTCTACGAGCATCAGGGGTTCCGTGTGGATGGTTCCGAGTTCTCCGACCCTGACATCGGCGGACTCGTTGAAGTTCGAATGGTGCGCTGAGCCGAACGGAGCAATGAAGAAGCGGATATCGAGATCCCTGATCGTAGGATACGGAGTTCCCAACCCGGATTTGACGGGCCTGGGTCCGGCATCGGCGACTCAGCGAAGCGCCTTCAGATAGCGGCGTCGTGCGATCAGCTGGGCGATGCGCAGCAACGGGTACAGTGCTCTCCATGGCTGCCGGATGGCCGGTCGTGTGAGCGAGCGCACGGTGAGCCTGACCTCCTCGCCGTCACGATGCACGACGAACGCCTCCTCCCCGCTGACGGGATGACCCGGCAAGGTTCGGTAGGCGAAACCGACCCGATGCTCCTCCTCGACGACGGCGACGACCTCCACGGGCTCAACCACACTGACCGTGAGGACTCGAGCAGTCACGCTCACGCGCTCCCCCACTGACACCGGTCTCAGCGAATCGACGGCGAACCCGCTGGCCGTCTTCACTCCCCAATGGACCACCTCGCGTGTTGCCCGCTCCCACACCGCATCGCCGCTCCCGACGATCGATGAAATCTCGGAGCGACGATACCGCCGATCAGTCGGCGGCCAGTCGTGATGATCTGGCATCGTCATCAGACCCACTCCCCCG
>Ga0160443_100175_pt1 | contig 87877 bp, 80 predicted proteins | sample HID1972I_E1MG_FD_108244 | JGI IMG/M metagenome (GOLD analysis project Ga0160443, IMG submission 108244) | Enriched pill bug-associated microbial communities from UW Madison campus, WI, USA - HID1972I_E1 MG | ecosystem: Host-associated > Arthropoda: Insects > Digestive system > Unclassified ... | reverse complement strand
CGTTGCGGTGCATGGCCGGTAAGGGCGTGTTCTCGGTGACGGTGAAGAACGTCTCCGATGAGGTGGTGTCCGCATCGGTGTCGACGGCGTGGGGCGAGAAGTCCCTGACGGTGCAGCCGGGCAAGTCGGTGTTGTCGGGCTTCACGGTGCGGTCGACGTCGGTGGATGCCGGCGAGATCGTGGTGGAGGGGACCGTGGGTGAGTCCGCGTTCGACTCCACGACGCCGTACGACGCCGCGACCTGCGGCTGACCCGATCTGTCGGGGCTGTCCGTCTCTCAGGCGGACGGCCCCGGCCGATCTCAAGAAGTACTGAACAGTAGATGTTTCGAACTGCGGGAGAGTCCGCGGTTCCTGGTTCCGGCGCAAGGCGCCGGGAGAACGGAGAAGTACTGATGGCCGTCAATGGTCGTTTTGCTCGATTTGCAGTCGGTGTCGTCGGTGGCGTGATGCTCGTCGGCGTAGGCGGTGCGGCGTTCGCGCAGTATCCCGATCCCGAGGGTGACAGCGGAGTGGACGTGAACGTGGAGATCGCGCCTCCGGAGCCGTCGGGAGCGCTCACGCTGAGTGTGGCCGGCACCGAGACGAATCTCACGGAGTCGGGGTCCACCGCCGAGTTTCGTCAGTTCACCGGCACCCTGCCGGAGGTGACCGTCTCCGACACCCGTACGGTCGTGCCCGAGGGGGTCGCCTGGTACGTCACAGGGCAGGCGAGCGACTTCGCGGGTGACGCGGGTCAGGATGCGATCACTGCGGACCACCTCGGGTGGACGCCCCGGCTGGTGGACGGAGACGGCGAGAACGTCGCCCCCGGCGACCAGGTCGACACCGTGATGGACACGGGTGCGGATGCGGTGGGCCTCACGGGTGACGAGTTCCTCGCCTGGAGCCTGGACTCGGCGTCTGCACAGGTGGAGAACGGCTCGTGGACCGCCGATGCGGGCCTCGTGCTGAAGACGCCGGCGAACGTGGCACCCGGGTCCTACAAATCCACACTGACCCTCTCCCTCTTCGAGGACCCCTACCTGTGAGTCGTCGCGTCACGGCGCGATGACCGGTGAGAGAGACGATCGGAGCGGCGGGACTCGAGGCATCGTGTCCCGCCGCTCCGAGTCGTCAGGATGGAGCACTGTGATCGTTTCCTTCTCCGAGGCTCGGCTTCGCACGCGAGCCACTCGTGGTGCGGCGCTGCTGACCGCAGTCCTTCTCGTCGTCCTCGTGCCGACGGCGAGCCTGGCCGCGGAGGCCGGCGGCGGACGGGTGACGTGGTCGGTGGTCCCGTCGGATGATGCGGGCGCCGATGGACGGGTCGGGGTCGAGCACGAGATCGACCCCGGCGACAGCGTCGAGGATCACTTCGCGGTGACCAACCTGGGTGAGCACGACGTCGCCTTCCGGTTGTCCGCGGCGGACGGATACACGACGAAGGAGGGCCATTTCGACATGCTGTCCTCTGACAGGAAATCGGTCGACGCGGGCACCTGGATCGATCTGCCGGAGACGGTGACCGTGGCGGCGGGGGCGACGGAGGTGGTCCCGTTCCGGATCATGGTTCCCGAGCAGGCGGAGCCAGGGGATCATCCGGCAGGCATCGCGGCCTCGATCCTCTCGACGGGCACGGCGGAGGACGGAACCGGGGTGGGGATCGAGTCCCGCATGGGTATCCAGGTGATGACCAGGGTCCGCGGTGAGCTCACGCCGTCGGTTTCCGTCGACGACGTGTCGACGGACTACACGATGTCGTGGAACCCGTTCCGCCCCGGCGGCGTCGAGGCGGAGATCACGGTGACGAACACCGGCAACACGCGTGTCGGGGTGACCGGCACAGTCGCGATCGCGGATGCGCACGCCGACTTCCCCGGCGCTGGCGAGCGTGCGTCGGTGCTGCTTCCCGGTGACACGCGCGCCTATACGGTGCGCGTGGGCGACATCTGGCCGCTCTTCGTCGCGGCCGGAACCGTGACCGTGGCTCCCGAGGCGGTGAGTCTGGACGGTCAGCGTCTCGACGTGAACAACGCCGACGCCGACTTGATCGTGCTGGCGATCCCGATCCCGCAGCTGATCCTCCTGGCCGGCATCGGACTCATCGTCGTCGCTGTGCTCGGCGGGCGGGCGCGATCGAGGAAGCGGATGGCAGGGCTTCTCGCAGCCGCACGTGAAGAGGGGCGTCGTTCCGCCCGGCTTGATGAGGAAGGCGAGGGATGATGATCCGTACGGTCATCGTGGCGGCGACCTTGGCGATGGGGGCGTCGTTCGCCCCCATGATCGTTGGCGTCCCGGGCGGGGCGATCGCAGATCCCGATCACGACGGCGTCGGGATCTCCGTCGAGATCGAGGCGCCTGAGAGCACCCCCGAGCCGTCGACCGCCCCAGACCAGGGGCTGGCCGTCACGGGGACGGAGTTCCCCATCGCCTTCGCCGCAGCGGGGGCGACGCTCGCGGTGGGCGGTGCGATTCTGGTCCTTCGGATGCGATGGCGGAGGTCGCGGCGGTCACCGGTGGAGGGTGCATCCTGACGGCGTACCGCAGCACCAGGTCCACGCCTACGATGGAATCATGAATCAGAAAGCGCTTTCCGATCCGGCGGCGCTGATCGACGGACAGCATCCCACCCGCTCCGCTCTCCGTCTCGTCGCCCGGCGCCCCTGGCGTCTGACCGCCGCCGTCGCGGCATTCGCGATCAAAGAGACCCCGGTGTGGTTCCTGCCGGTGATCACCGCGGCCATCATCGACATCGTCGCCTCGCGCGGCGACGTGACCGGTGTGCTGTGGTGGTTCCTGCTCGCCGCGCTGCTGCTGGTGCAGAACTACCCGAATCACCTCATCTACACGCGCAACTTCATGACCGTGGTGCGCGACCTCGGCGCCGACCTGCGAAACGCCCTCACCGCCCGTCTGCAGAGCCTGTCGATCGGATACCACACACGGGTCAGCGCGTCGATCGTGCAGACCAAGCTCGTGCGCGACGTCGAGAACGTCGAGCTCATGCTGCAGCAGGTCACCCACCCGCTGCTGTCCTCGATCATGGTCATGCTCGGAGCCCTCACCATGACCGCGATCGCCGTGCCCCAGTTCCTGCCGGTGTACGCCCTCGCGGTGCCGATCGCCATCGGCATCCGCTACGGCATGCGCAAGCGCTCCCAGAGCCGCAACGAGCAGTTCCGCCGCGAGATCGAGACGCTCTCCGCACGCGTCGGCGAGATGGCATCCCTCATCCCCGTCACCCGCGCGCACGGCCTGGAGCAGACGGCCATCACCCGCGTCGCCGACGGTGCCGACGGCGTGCGCCGCGCCGGACTCGACCTCGACCTGCTCAACGGCCGGGTCGCCTCGGTCTCGTGGGTCGCGATGCAGCTGCTCGGCGCTGCGTGCCTCATGCTCGCCGCTGTGTTCGCGATCACCGGCATCCTGCCGATCTCCCCCGGCGAGGTCGTGATGCTCTCGACGTACTTCACCCTGCTCACCGGCGGGCTCACCCAGCTGCTCATGCTGATACCCGTCGGCGCGCGCGGGCTCGAGTCGGTGCGGTCCATCGCCGAGGTGCTGCAGGAGCCCGACATCGAGCACAACGCCGGCAAGCGGGTCGTGCGGGAGGTGCGCGGCGAGATCGTGCTGGATGCCGCGACGCATCGCTATGCGGATGCCGTCGACGACGCGCTGCACCGGATCGACCTGCGCATCGCGCCGGGCGAGACGGTCGCTTTCGTGGGCTCGTCGGGTTCGGGAAAGTCGACACTGCTGAACCTCGTGCTCGGGTTCGTGCGCCCCAGCAGCGGCCGCATCCTCGTGGACGGACAGGACCTGCAGGAGCTCGACGTGCGCACCGTGCGCCGATCGATCTCGGTCGTGCCGCAGGAGTCGGTGCTGTTCGAAGGCTCGGTCTTCGACAACGTCGCCTATGGGCTGCCGGACGCCACCCCCGAGCGTGTCGAGAAGGCGCTGCGGGATGCCAATGCCTGGGAGTTCTTGCGCGAGCAGCCGGACGGCTGGCACACGGTCGTCGGCGAACGGGGCGCGCGCCTCTCGGGCGGGCAGCGGCAGCGTCTGGCCATCGCCCGCGCGCTCGTGCGCGATCCTCGCATCCTGCTGCTCGACGAGGCGACCAGTGCACTGGACCCCGAGTCCGAGGGACTCGTGAAGGAGGCGCTCGAGCGGCTCATGCGCGGGCGCACGACGCTCATCGTCGCCCACCGGCTCTCGACCGTGCGCCAGGCCGATCGCATCGTCGTCCTCGAGCACGGACGGATCGCCGAGCACGGCTCGCATGACGAGCTGATGGCGCTCGGCGGCCGCTACGTGCAGCTGCACCAGGCGCAGAACGGCCGTCCGCCCGTGATCACGGGTGCCATCCGGCTGCCGAGCGCATCCCGCCTCACCCCGGAAGAATCCCGCCCCACCCGTGAAGGAGAAGCATGACCACCCCTCAGCCGCTGCGCGCCGCGATCATCGGCACAGGCGGCATCGCGCACGCGCACGCTCAGGCCATCCGCGACCTGGCGCCGCGCATCGAACTCGTCGCCGTCGCCGATCTCGAGCCCGACCGCGCGCGGGCCTTCGCCGAGCAGTTCGGCGCGAGTGCCGTGTTCGCGACGTCCGACGACCTGCTCGCAGCGGGCGGCATCGACCTCGTGCACGTCTGCACGACGCCGAAGACCCACGCACCGCTGGCGATCCAGGCGATGCGTGTCGGCGTTCCTGTGGTCGTCGAGAAGCCCACCGCGTTGAGCCTGGCCGAGATGGACGAGATCGTCAGGGTCTCGCGGGAGACCGGCATCCCCGCGCTCACCGTGTATCAGCACCGCTTCGGCGCGGCGGCGCAGCGACTTCTGCGCATGGTGCAGTCGGGCACACTCGGCCGCGCGCTGGTCGCCACCTGCGACACCCTCTGGTACCGCACGCCCGGCTACTTCGACCTGCCCTGGCGCGGGCTGTGGAGTGTGGAGGGCGGTGGGCCGACGATGGGCCACGGCATCCACCAGTTCGACCTGCTGCTCGCCGTGCTGGGCCCCTGGTCGCGCGTCTCGGCGTTCGCGGCCCGCCAGGTGCTGCCCACCGACACGGAGGATGTGTCGACGGCCGTCGTCGAGTTCGCGAACGGCGCGCTGGCCACTGTCGTGAACTCGATCGTCTCGCCCCGCGAGAGCTCGCGGCTGCGCTTCGACTTCGAGTACGCGACCGTCGAGGTGGAGCACGTCTACGGATACGTCGACGCCGACTGGCAGATCACGCCGGCACCGGGGCATGAGTATGTGCTCGAGCAGTGGCAGGCGGATGCGGCATCCGTGGCGGGTGCGTCTCCCGATTCCCGCAGCTCGCACCGCGACCAGGTCGCGGCGATCATCGACGCGCTGGCTCGCGGCGACGAGCCGTCGGTCACCGCCGAGGATGCACGCCGTACGCTCGAACTCGCCGCTGCGACATACGCGTCGGCCTTCCGGGGGCAGCCGGTGGCGGCAGGCGAGATCACCGCGGATGATCCGTTCTGGCGTTCCATGGACGGCGGGGCGGTGCCCTGGCATCCGATCAAGAACCCGCACCCGAGCAAGACCCCGCACCCGCTCAAGACCGAGGAGACGGCACGATGACACTGAGGCTCACAAGCAGCGATGTCGAGATCGTCGTCTCCGACGGCGACATCGATCTGTTCCGATATGTCATCGTCCCCGAGTCCCCGCAGCTGGAGTCCCCGAAGCCGTACATCGACCCGATCCGCACCCGCGCCGGCCGCGTGGTGAGCCTGTTCCGCCCGTGGGATCACGTGTGGCACAAGGGGATCGCCTGGTCGCTGCCGGTGGTCGACGACGAGAACTTCTGGGGCGGGCCGACCTATGTGCACGGCCAGGGATACCGGCAGCTGCCCAACGACGGAACGCAGAGTCACCTCGACACCGTCTCCGCGGCCGTCGAGGGCGGCGTCGCGACCTTCGCCCATGACCTCGAGTGGATCGCCGAGAGCGGTCGCCGGATGTTCACCGAGCGCCGCACCCTGACCGCCCGCCTGCTCGACGACACGACCTGGGCGCTGACGTTCGAGACAGCCATGACCAACGTGACCGATGCCGCGATCAGGATCGGCTCGCCCACGACGAAGGGCCGCGAGAACGCCGGGTACGGCGGGCTGTTCTGGCGCGGACCCCGTTCGTTCACCGAGGGCCGCCTGGTCACCGCCGAGGGCTCCGGAACCGGGTCGGACATGCGCGGGCAGCGGCACGAGTGGATGGCTTTCGAGGGCCGGCACGACGTCATCGACGCCGTCTCGCTGATCGTGATGGCCGATGCCGCCGGCAACCCGCATCATCCGCCGCAGTGGTTCGCCCGCTCGGAGGAGTTCGCCGCGCTGAATCCGGCGCCGTTCTTCAGTGAGGAGCTGCACGTGGCCGCGGGGGAGACCGTGGTGTTCCGCTATGCGGTGGGAATCGCGGACGCGGATGGCGATCATGCGGAGCGGATCGCCGGCGAGCTGCGGAGCCTGCTGTGAGCATCTTTCCCGGCGGTGTCGCACTGAGCGACCTGGAGGTCTACGACTGGGAGGCCGAGGACGGATGCCGCGGCGGTTCGCCGCACCTGCACACGGCCTCGAGCGAGGGGTACGTCGTTATCGGCGGGTCCGGTGCGGTGCAGACCCTGTCTGCCGCGGGTTTCGCAGAGGATCGCCTCGCGGTCGGCGACGTGCTGTGGTTCACACCCGGCACCGTGCACCGGTTGATCAACGACGGCGACCTGCGGCTGCTGGTCGTCATGTCCAACGCAGGGCTGCCCGAGGCGGGCGATGCGGTGCTGACGTTCCCGTCCGAGGTGCTCGACGATCCTGAGGCGTATGCGGCCGCAGCGGCCCTGCCCGCCGACACCGACCGGGCGGATGCCGCGAAAGCACGTCGCGACCTCGCACTGCGCGGCTTCGCCGAGCTTCGGGATGCCGGACCGGGCGCCTTCTCCGCGCTGCACCGCAGAGCCGTGGCGCTCGTGCAGCCGAAGGTCGCGAGCTGGCACGACCTCTGGCGCTCGACCGTGCTCGCCGAGACCGAGCGCACAGGCGAGCGCCTGGAGAAGCTCGCCGCCGGAGACGAGTCCGCACTGGCGGACGCCGCCGTCGCGAGGGTGGCACCCACCTCAGCCCAGCGCGGACATGGCATGTGCGGGATGCTGCGCACCTGGGAGTGGCAGCAGCGCTGAACGGCACGCGCCGCACCTCTTGAATCGTTATGCTCGATCAGTCCCGAGGAGGATCGATGTCGCCCCACACCCCGTCCGACCGAACACTGCGCTGCGTGCTCGTCGGCACCGGATCCGTCGCCCGCCTGCATGCGCGGGCCGTTGCCGCGCACCCCCGAGCCGCGCTCGTCGCGGTCGCCGACATCAGCGCCGATCGCGCAGCCCGGTTCGCCGCCGAGCACGACGTGCCCGAATCGTACGGAGACTACGACGAGATGCTCGCCGCACAGCGTCCGGACGTCGTGCTGATCTGCACACCCCCGGGGCCGCACCGCGTTCAGACGCTCGCGGCCTTCGCCGCCGGCGCGCATGTCATCGTGGAGAAGCCGCCGGCACCGTCGCTCGATGAGCTGGACGACATGCGCGCCGCGGCGCTCGCCGCGGATCGTCAGCTGGCCGTGGTCTTCCAGCAGCGCACCGGCACGGCCGCCGCGCACGTTCGCGACCTGCTGACCGGCGGGGTGCTGGGCCGGCCGCTGGTCGCCGTATGCCAGACGCTCTGGTTCCGCGGCGCCGACTACTTCGCCGTGCCGTGGCGGGGCAAGTGGGAGACCGAGGGCGGCGGCACGACGCTCGGGCACGGCATCCATCAGATCGATCTGCTCGCCCACCTGCTCGGCGACTGGTCCTCGGTGCAGGGCCGGCTGTTCCGCCTGGATCGCGAGACGCAGACCGAGGACGTCTCCACCGCGACGATCGTCTTCGAGTCCGGAGTCGTCGCACAGGTCGTCACCAGTGCCGTCTCGCCGCGCGAGACCAGCTCGATCCGCATCGACACCCAGAAGGCGACCATCACGGTCGACCACCTCTACGGGCACGGGCACGAGAACTGGCGCATCACCCCGGCACCCGGCTTCGAGCCCGAGGCGGAAGGGTGGGCGTTTCCGGATGCCGAAGAGCGCAGCGATCATGCGCCGCTGCTGCGCGACGTGTTCGACGCCCTGCTCGACGGAACCCCGCTGCCGCCCACGGCCGACGCACCGGCGCGCTCGTTGGAGATCGTCGCGGCGATCTACGCTTCCGCCGCCGCCGACGGTGCCGCCATCACGCCGGAGCAGCTGGCTTCGCACCCGACCCACCGTGCCGGATTCATCAGCCCCGTGCGGGACCTGCGTCCGTGAGCGAGCTGTACCGCGACCCCGTCTATGACGGCGCCACCGACCCGCGGGTCGTCATCGACCGTGATGGCGGCTGGTGGATGTTCTACACGCAGCGCCGGGCGAGTCTGACAGAACCCGGTCCCGGGGTCGCCTGGGTGCACGGCAGCCGCATCGGCGTCGCCGTGTCGGATGACGGGGTGAGCTGGGAGTACACCGGGACGCTGGAGCCGACGGCATCCGGTCTCCTGCTCGAGCCGGGTCCGCCGCCCGGCGAGGTCGATCGCACCCACTGGGCGCCCGAGGTGGTGTGGGACGGCGTGCAGTGGCGGATGCATCTCACCGAGATCGACGGCATCCCCGACCGGTGGCCGGGGCATGTGCGGGAGGTCGTCGAGTACGTCTCCGACGACCTGCGCGACTGGCGGCGGATCGGGCCGCTCGAGCTCGGCAGCGACCGGGTGATCGATGCGGCGCTCGCGCGGACGCCCGACGGGCTGTGGCGGCTCTGGTACAAGGACGAGGCCGCGGACTCCGTCACGATGGTGGCCTCTTCCCCGGATCTGCACGAGTGGAGCGTGGACGGCGTCGCGATCGGCGGCCGCCCTCACGAGGGCCCCGATGTCTTCGAGCTCGGCGGGTTCTGGTGGATGATCGTGGACGAATGGCGGGGGATGGGCGTGCACCGCTCGCACGACGGCATCCGCTGGTCCCGTCAGGGCGGGCCGGATGACGTGATCCTGGAATCGGCGCCCGACGGCGGCCACGGTCATCACGGTGCGCATGTGCGCGACGGCGAGGACCTCTGGTTCTACTACTTCGGGCAGGCGGATGCCGAGGCGAACGCCGCCAGCGGCGAGTTGCGCCGCTCGGCGGTGCACCGAGTGCGACTCGTGGTCGAAGGCGGCGTTCTGCGCATTGCATAGTCACGGTTGGGACACGGAGTACCTGGGGCCGAGACCTGGTGTTGAAAAACGATTCAATTTGGGTTAGTTTGCAGGGAAGCGCTTTCCCAGAATCTTGGGGACAGCGCTCCTGCACCCACATGGACACGGACGTTCCGCGGCACCCGCCGGAGGGCGTTCACAGAGAGGACAAGGATGTTCAACAACAAGCGATTGGTGGCCGGAGCCGCCCTCGCCACCGGAGCCGTGCTGGTTCTCAGCGGCTGCGCGGGCGAGTCCGCAGATCCCGCGGCCACGTTCAACCCCGACGAGAAGGTCACCCTGAACCTTGCGTTCTGGGGCAACGACGTGCGCGCCGATCTGTACAACCAGGCGATCGATGCGTTCAACGAGGAGTACCCGAACATCAAGGTCAACTCGACCTTCCTCGGCTTCCCGGAGTTCTGGGAGAAGCGCCAGACCGAGGCGGCCGGTGGCGGTCTGCCCGACGTCATGCAGTTCGACTACTCGTACCTGCGGCAGTACGCGCAGAACGGTCTGCTGCTGGATCTGGACCCGTACATCGGCGGCATCATCGACAAGAAGCCGCTCGCCGATAACATCCTCAAGATCGGCGTCGTCGAGGACACGACCTACGCGATCCCCACCTCGACCAACGCCTGGGGTCTGTTCACCAACCCGAAGCTGCTCGAGACCGCCGGTGTCGAGGACTTCGCCGGCGGCAGCTGGGATGACTACACCGACTGGATGAAGACGGTCACAGACGCAGCCGACGGCGAGTTCTACGGCGGCACCGATTTCACCGGCCGCATCCAGAACTTCGAGCTGCAGCTGCGCAGCGAGGGCAAGAACCTCTTCAACGACGACGGCACGGCCGGCTTCGACGAGAAGCGCCTCGCAGAGTTCTGGAACGACGGCGCGGCAGCGCGTGATGGTGTGGTCATTCCGCAGCAGCAACTCGAGGAGATCACGCCCCTTAGCGGATTCGACTCCGCGAAGACCGCGAGCGAGCTCACCTGGGACAACTTCGGCGCCGGCTACCTGGGCAACCTGGGCGAGGGCTACACCGAGCTGGGACTCGTGGCCCCGCCGGTCACCAAGGACGGAGCGAAGGATCTGTACCTGAAGCCGTCGATGCTGCACGCGATCTCGGCCAAGACGAAGCACCCCGAGGCCGCGGCGACGCTGGTGGACTTCCTGATCAACTCGCCGGAGTCCGGAAAGATCTTCGGCACGAACCGTGGTCTTCCCGCGTCGACGACGGCCCTGGAGGCCGCTGACCTCGACCCGCTGAGCACGCAGATCAGGGACTACGAGGCCTCGATCTCCGACCGCCTGGGTGACGCGCCGCCGGTGCCGATCGTCGGGTACGGCTCTCTTGAGGAGAAGTTCCGCGTTCTGGGCACGGAGCTCAACTTCGGAACCACCACGGTGGATGATGCTGTGAAGCAGTTCTTCAACGAGATGGACGTCGTCCTCAACCAGTGAGGAATCGCCGGCGGGTCGGGGCATGTCCCGGCCCGCCGGCTCACCTCCGCACCTGCCCGCATCCCCGGAAGGAGAGCCCGTGAGCACCACAGCGACAAGGGTCATCGTCACAGAAGACCGTCCCAGCGCGCATCTGCTGCGCAGGGGACGCCGCGACCTGAACCCGGTGCGTCCCGGCCAGCGGGCGCGCGCCCGGCGCGAGACCGCCACCGGCTTCGCGTTCCTGACTCCCTGGCTGATCGGCTTCCTCGGCCTCACGCTCGTGCCGATGGCGTACTCGCTGTACCTGTCGTTCACTCGGTACAACATCTTCCAGCCGCCGCGGATGATCGGCTTCGACAACTACATCCGGCTGTTCACCAAGGACCCGGTGTTCCTGCAGTCGGCCGAGATCACCCTGATCTACGTGTTCGTGGGAACGCCGATCACTCTCGGCGCGGCGCTGGGCGTGGCGATGCTGCTGAACTACCGGGACAAGGGCTCGGGCTTCTTCCGCTCGGCCTTCTACGCTCCGTCGCTGATCGGCGCGTCGGTGTCGGTGGCGATCGTGTGGCGGGCGATGTTCGCGACCGATGGTCCGGTCGATAGCGGCCTGCAGATCTTCGGCATCAATCTCGGCGGGTGGATCGGCAACCCGCCGATGGTGCTGCCGATGATGATCCTGCTGCACGTGTGGACGTTCGGTTCCACGATGGTCATCTTCCTCGCCGGCCTGAAGCAGATCCCGAAGGAGCTGTACGAGGCGGCCGAGATGGACGGCGCGAACGCGTGGCGCAGATTCCGCGCGGTCACCATTCCGATGCTCTCGCCGGTGATGTTCTTCAACCTGCTGCTGGGCCTGATCGGCGCATTCCAGGTGTTCGCGTCGGCGTACATCATCTCCAACGGCACCGGTGGGCCCGCCGGCATGACCAACTTCATCACCGTCTACCTCTACAAGCGAGGCTTCTCGGACGGACAGATGGGCTACGCCGCGGCCATCGCCTGGGTGCTGCTGATCGTGGTCGCCCTGCTGGCATTCATCCTCTTCCGCACGCAGAAGTCCTGGGTGCACTACGCAGGAGACGACAAATGACCTCCATCACCGCCGACACCGAGCGCCGGGCAGCAGCTTCTGCGCCGCGCAGGGTCAAGCGCAAGACCGTGCAGACGGTGATCTGGCTGGTCGGCCTGCTCGTGCTCACCGCCATCGTGCTGTACCCGCTGCTGTGGCTGTTCCTGGCCACGTTCAAGCCCAACGCCGAGTTCGGCCAGAACTCGGGCCTGTTCCCCGTCAGCCCGACATTCGACAACTACGGCAAGGTCATGGAGGGCATCGCCGGCGTGCCGATGTGGCGGTTCTTCCTGAACTCGTTCATCCTCGCCGCATCCGCTGTCGTCGGTACCGTCATGTCGTCGGCGCTCGCCGCCTACGCGTTCGCTCGCGTGCAGTTCAAGGGCCTCGGCATCCTGTTCGCCGCGATGATCGGCACGCTGCTGCTGCCGTTCCACGTCGTGATCATCCCGCAGTACATCATCTTCAACAAGCTCGGCTGGATCGACACCTTCATCCCGCTGATCCTGCCGAAGTTCCTGGCGACCGAAGCGTTCTTCGTGTTCCTCATCGTGCAGTTCATCCGCCAGATGCCGCGCGACATGGACGAGGCCGCGCGCATCGACGGGGCGGGCCACCTGCGCATCTTCTGGTCGATCATCCTGCCGCTGATCCGGCCCGCGCTGATCACCTGCGCGATCTTCGCCTTCATCTGGACATGGAACGACTTCCTGAGTCCCTTGCTGTATCTGACCAGTCCCGAGAACTACCCGCTCCCGATCGCGTTGAAGCTGTACAACGATGCCTCCTCCGGTGGCGCGGACTACGGTGCGACCGTGACCGCCTCGTTCGTGGCTCTGGTGCCCATCATCCTGTTCTTCGTCGTCTTCCAGCGCTTCCTCGTCGACGGCGTCGCCACTCAGGGTCTGAAGGGCTGACGATGTCTGCCGGTCGGCGCAGTGAGGCCAGGGCCGCGGCGCGTGAGGCGCGCTCCGGCGCCGGTCCGACGGCGGCCGGGTTCGAGCCGGGGCCGAACCCGGGGGCGAAAGCGAAATTCGGCCTCTTCGGCGAGGTGCTCACGATCGGTCTGCTGATCACCCTCGTAGCCCTGCCGGTGGTCACCCTGCCGATCGCGCTGGCCGGCGGCATCCGCCACCTGCGGCGCTTCGTGTCGGCGAGCGATTCCCGGGTCGCGCTGTTCTGGGACGACGTGCGCACCGGCATCCTGCCGTCGCTGGTCGTCGGAGTGCCGGCCGCGCTGATCGCGGCCGTGCTGACCGTGGATGTCGTGCTGGCGCGGACCGGGATGCTGCCCGGCGGTGAGATCGTGGGCGTGGTCGGCTGGGCGGGCCTGGCGGTTCTCGCAGTCGGCATGCTGCTCGCGGCCGGCGCATGGACGCCTGAGACGGGATGGATCGCCGCTGTGCGGGCCGTGCCCGGAATCGTACGTGCGGATGCCGTCGGTGCCCTCTTCATCGCGGCCACCGCCGGTTTCGTCGGCGTGGTGACCTGGGCGCTGATCCCGCTGTTCATCCCGGCGATCGGATGCGCGGCGCTGGCCGTCGTCGCCGTTCCGGCGCGCCGCAGACGCTGAGTCTTCTTCCGAGATGACAATCTGGAGTCCTCGCCCGCCTCGCGCGGGTGACATGGGGAGGGAAGCTGCATGGCAGTGGGCGTGAAGGATGTCGCGGCTGCGGCCGGCGTATCGGTCGGCACCGTGTCGAACGTGCTCAACCGACCGGAACGGGTATCGGCGAGCACGGTGGAGCGCGTGCAGTCGGCGATCCAGGAACTCGGGTTCGTGCGCAACGACGCCGCCCGCCAGCTGCGAGCCGGGCGCAGCCGCAGCATCGGTCTGGTGGTTCCCGACATCGGCAACCCCTTCTTCGCCGAGGTCGCACGTGGTGCGGAGGATCGGGCTGCGGATGCCGGAATGACCGTGCTGCTCGGCAACAGTGACGAGAACGTCAAGCGGCAGGACGCGCACCTCGCCCTGTTCCAGGAGCAGCGGGTGAACGGCGTGCTGCTCACGCCGGCATCCGACGACCTCGGATCGGTGGAGCGCTTCGCCGCGGGAGGGATGCCAGTGGTCCTCGTCGACCGCGAGGTCGATGCGGAGGCGTTCCCGTCGGTGTCGGTCGACGACGTCGAGGGTGGACGGCTGGCTGTGCAGCACCTGCTCGACGGCGGACGGCGCCGGATCGCGTACGTGTGCGGTCCTCGCAGCGTGCAACAGGTCGTAGACCGTCTGCGCGGCGCGGAGGCTGCTGTCGCAGGGACGCCCGGTGCGACGCTCGAAGTCGTCGAGCAGACCTCGCTGACCGTGCTGCAGGGACGCGCCGCGGGGGAACTGCTGGCGGTGCGCGCCGTCGAAGACAGACCGGATGCCGTGTTCGCGGCGAACGACCTGCTCGCGGTCGGACTGCTGCAGGCGTTCAGCTTCGGCTCCGGCATCCGCGTACCCGAGGACATCGCGATGATCGGATACGACGACATCGACTTCGCTACGGCCACAGTGGTGCCGCTCAGCTCGGTGCACCAGCCCGCGCGGCTGCTTGGCTGGACGGGAGTGGATCTGCTGCTGAAGGGACTCGACGGGGTCGACCACGAGAGGCGGGTGCGCTTCCAGCCGGAGCTCGTCGCGAGGGAGTCCAGCGGCGGCTGAGCTCGATTCGTTCCAGCTCCGTGCACCCGTTATGATTGCAGAACGGATCTGCGCTCTCGCGAGACGGATTCCTGGAGACGTCGCATAGTCAGGCCTAGTGCACCACCCTGCTAAGGTGGAGTCCTCGCAAGGGGACCGAGGGTTCAAATCCCTCCGTCTCCGCCAAAGTTCCTGATCAGGAACGAAATTCCGTTGCTTGCTCGATCAGGTTCAGTCCGACGCCTGCCGAGATTATGTGCGCAGTGACGGGGCTTTCGACGGGGACGTCGTCTGCTTCACTTCCGTCCGGCGGTCGGTGAGATCCGTTGGCCAGAGCGCGAGTTGCAAGACTCTGTACACTCATCTTCGCAGCAAGACCTTCTCTGTCCGCTGGCGAGCGCTGCGTGGCCTTGAGCGCAGCAAGTCGGAGCGATCATGAGGTTCAACGGCGACGAGCGGAGCTGCCCCAGAACACTGACGTCGGAACCGCCACGCGAGCGGGCAGATCCGCGCCGTGAATCTTGTTGATGAGGGCCTCCACTGAGGTCGTCACCAACTCGCGCAGTGGCCAGTGCACCGACGTAAGCTCGGGCGAACGAGCGGGATCTGCCGTCGCGTCTCCATAGCCGACCACGTCGACGTCAACACCTGCCGCGAGTCCGGCAGATGACACCGCACGCATCGCGCCGGTCGCGAGGATGTCGGACGCACACCAGAGCAGCGTCGGCGCCTCATGTCCGCGTAAGAGCTCCGTTGCCTCACGCTGCCCTGCCGCAGCTTCCCACCCAGACAGCTCGACAATTCTGGGGACCGTGGCGAGTGCCGATGCGGCGTGCTTGATCCGCGGGGGAAGCCCGCCGGGTCCGTGCAACATGACAACCTGACGCAGCGATGACTGATTCAAGCCGGCGATGAGCTCATCAATGCCGGCATTCTCATCGACATACACGTGGGGTGCAGAGGTCAGCGCGCCCTCCTCGGGTGACGGCGACATCCACACCACTGGTGTATCAACGCTTTGCAGCAGTTCGCCGATGCGCGGATCCGCGAATGGCTGTGAGACGACGCCTGCCAGGCCCACCTGGCCGACGAGGGCGCGGATTCGCGCGAGCGTGTCATCGTGCGCGCCCTGATCTGAAACCGTGAGCAGGTTGTATCCCTGCGCCTCAGTGGCTTGCAGCCCTGCGACGACGGTGACGTGAACGACCGGCATGTAGGGATGAGCGGGCAGCTGCGGAAGGATGATGGCGATGAGCGTCGAGCGTTGCGTGCGCAGTGCACGCGCTGCGGCGTTGGGGATGTAGCCGAGCTTCTCTGCCGCCGCACGAACGTTGGCCTCGGTTGCTTCTGCGATCCCGAGCTCGCGCGCGCGGCCTCCGAGGATGAGCGAGACGGTGGACGGTGCGACACCAGCCGTTCTGGCCACATCCGAACGAGTCGCTCTCGCCATCATGTTCTTCCTCTCGCCGCCCGACGTCCTCGACTCTATCTCGAAGGCGTGACTGCTCTACCGCATCTAACTCGTGGTAGTCTCGGCGGACCTATGTTACTGCGGGACAGGAGGCCGTCAATGGCGGGAACGAGCGAAGTGAGCGGCGTCAATGTTGTCCTCATCGTCACTGATGACCAGGGATCCTGGGCTGTGCCCTGGAACATGCCAGAGCTGGTCATGCCCGAGCTGCAGCGTCTCGCTGAAGAGGGCACCGTTCTGCATGAGGCGCATTGCGCCTCGCCGGTGTGTTCACCGTCTCGCGCATCCATGCTCACCGGGCGGATGCCATCGGCCCATGGAGTGCATGACTGGATCGTTGCGACCGATTTCAGCAGTCCAGGTGGCTTCCTCTCGGGCCAGCCTTCGATCGCCCAGACGCTGGCCGACAGCGGATACATCTGCGCGATGATCGGCAAGTGGCATCTGGGTGATTCCCGGGACGTGGCTCCGGGATACTCGAGATGGTATGCGCACCGCGCCGGGGGAGGCCGCTACGTGGGTGCGCCGATCTGGCGGGATGGCAAGCCTGCGGCAGAGCCACGCCACTTCACTCAGGCAGTGGGTGATGAGGCGCTGGCGTTCCTCGAAGAGGAGGCCGGTGTCCGCCCCTTCTTCCTGCACATGAACTTCACTGCCCCGCATGACCCGTGGTTCGATCAGCATCCCGAGCGACTCACAGGCCTGTACGAAGCGACCGATTTCCCGTCAGTGCCCGCCCCACCCGAACACGAATGGTTCGCCGAACGACGCGAAGACTTCCACGACGCGATCGCAGATCGTCGTGGCGCACTCGTCGGCTACTGCGCATCGCTCACCGGAGTGGATGAGCAGATCGGGCGCGTGCGCCGCGCACTAGATGAGCACGGCATCGCCGATCGCACCGTGATCATCGTCACCTCAGACAACGGGTACGCCTGCGGGCACCACGGCATCTGGGGTAAGGGTAACGGCACCATCCCGACCAACATGTGGAACTCCTCTGTGCGGGTGCCGTTCGTGCTTCACGATCCCACGAGATCCCTCCCGGCGCACTTCACTCGGCCGTGGTCGACAGTCGGCGTGTATGACACGATCTGCGACGCGACCGGCCTCGTGCGCCCGGCCGACGGCTCCCGTGCCGGACATTCACTGTACGCCGCGCTCGAGTCCGACGACCCCGGTGAAGTCGTCATCCTGGATGAGTACGGGTCAGGACGGATGATCCGCGTGGGCGACTGGAAGCTCATAACCAGACCCGGCGGCCCAAACGAGCTCTTCGACCTTGCCGCGGACCCCGGCGAGGAGTGCAACCTGATCGATGAGGTCGCGCAGAGCGATCGTGTGAGCGAGATGCGATGTCTCCTCCAGAAGCGGTTCGCAGCGCTGTCGTTGCCGATGTACGACGCGGCACGACGTCATGTCGCGGGTTTTGGGCAACGACTTCCGGTCGACCGGGGGCTCAGCGATAACGAGACCTATGTGCAGGATCGAAGTAGTGGCTTGACCCCATAGACATCCGATGTCTAGACTGCGACATGCATAACTAACTCCAGATAGTTAATTCCCTCTCCTTGCACCACCCGACCAACGGAGGTCTCCATGCACTCAACTCTTTCCGCTATGCGCACCACGGCGATCGGCGGTATCGCACTCCTCGCTCTGGCCGGGTGCGCGAGCACTACGCCCGGCGAGAAGGGATCGGATGACTCGGCCCCGAAGCCCAACGTCTCATGCGAGATCGCTGACACGAACATCGATTCCTCGTCTGTCGACACCAGCGAACTCGAAGGTGAGATCACCTTCATGACCCAGGGCTTGAAGGGTACATTCGATCCGTTCTTCGAGAATCTGATCGCGGACTTCGAGGCACAGCACGATGTGAAGGTCAACTGGACCGACCAGGGCGGCTCCGCGGACTTCGACACACTGATGGTCACGCAGGCCAGCAACTGCTCGATGGCCGATGTCATCAACGTGCCGTCCTCTACCGTGATGGCGCTGTCAGCGGGCGATTTCCTGATGGACTTCGACACGAAGCGTCCGGGTATCGGAGAGACCTTCGTTCCCAAGGTCTGGGACTCGATCGGACTCGGCCACAAGGGCGCCCACACCGCGCTTCCCTGGTACTTCGGACCGTTCGTCACGACCTTCAACAAGGAGATCTTCGAGCAAGCGGGCCTCGATCCCGAGCAGTCACCCAAGACGATGGACGACTACTTCGATGCCGCCGACCAGATCGCCGCGAACACAGACAAGGGCGCCGTCTACGGCAATACATCCTGGTACATGGTTCCGCAGTGGCGATCGATGGGCGTTGAGCTGATGAACGACGACAACACGGAGTTCACGTTCGCCGACGACGAGCGGGCCCTCGAGTGGGTCACGCGTATGGCCGACCTGTACGAGAACGGCGGCATCCCGAAGGATTCCATCACCGGTGACCTCGACATGTCGCAGGCGTTCGGTGGAGGTGAGCTGGCCTTCGGAACACCGAACGTGTCGTTCCTTCGCAATGTGCTCAACAACGCGCCCGCCGTCTACGACACCACCGGGGCGGGCCCGTCGGCGAGAGACGAGGGCATCGCGCCACTGTTCAACGGCCAGTTCATCGGCGTTCCCGTCACGACCAAGAATGCGCCTCTCGCCGTCGCCTTCGCGGAGTACATCACCTCCGCGGAGCAGGGGTTGGCCTGGGCGAAGTACGGCATCGACACGGAGAGCGCGGCGGTGTTCCCAGTTACCACGGAAGCGCTCAACGACCCCGCGCTTGTCGAGGGCAGCGACGAAGGCGCCTTCAACGAGGCACGCAAGATTGCGGCCGAAGAGGCGAAGCTCGCTGAGGCCTACATCCCTATGTTCTACGTCACCGGCGCGGTTTCTGACGCACTCGTGAACAACGTGAACCTCGCGATCGCAGGTCAGGTCGCCCCTGAAGAAGCGTTGGCTGCGGCTGAGTCCGAGATGAACAGCCTGCTCAAGCGCCTGCTCGACAACTGATGAACAGTTCGTGCCCGGCCATGACCGACGGCCGGGCACGAACTTTCGTGGAAGCGAAGACATGACAAGCCCAGAAGCCATCGTCGCGGTAGAGGTAACTGAAGCACGAGCGAAGCCTCGTGGCAGCGCATTGAAACCGCCGGGTTCCCGGCGTAGGCGACGATCCGATCACGGCACTTCGCTCAGCGGTGCAGCGCGGTACCGCAAATGGTGGACGCCCTACCTGTGGATGGCAGCACCGGTGCTGGTCGTCGGATACTTCTACGTCTTCCCCTTCTTCAACACGATCTGGCTTTCGTTCACCGATGCGCGGCCGCTGAGCGCCAGCGGCGCCTTCGTGGGGATCGAGAACTACATCGAGGTGCTCTCCGACGAGCGCTTCTGGAACGCGACGCTGAATTCTGTCGTATACGCGCTCATCGTCGTGCCGTTCATGACGGTGCTGCCTCTGCTGCTTGCCGCCCTTGTGCGCGACCGGATTCCCGGCATCGGTCTCTTCCGGTCTCTCTATTACATCCCGGCGGTGTCCTCGCTGGTTGTGGTCTCGCTGGCCTGGACGGCCATCCTCAAAGACAACGGTGCGGTCAACAACATCCTCGTCGGCAGTGGTCTCATCGATGAGCCGATCTCATTTCTCACTGATCGCTGGCTTCTGATCATCTCTGCCACGCTCATCACCCTGTGGCAGGGCCTGCCGTACTACATGATCATGTACCTGGCTGCGCTGGCCAACGTCGACCGCTCGCTGTACGAGGCGGCTGCGCTGGACGGCGCAGGGCCTTTGCGCACCTTCCTCTCGGTCACCGTACCGGGCGTGCGAGTGATGATGGCGCTCGTCGCGACTCTGTCGATGATCGGTTCACTGAAGATCTTCACCGAGGTGCATCTGCTGTCCGGCGGCACGGGCGGCATCGGTCGCCGTTCCGAGACTCTGACGATGTACATCAGATCCATCGGCATGGATCCCAGCTACGGTTCGCTTGGTGGGGGCTCGGCGGCCGCGGTCTGTCTTTTCATCCTGACGATGGGCCTGATCATCCTGCAGCGTCGCCTCGAACGCAACAAGGAGTCCTGATGTCCACCACCAGCCTTCGCGGCGCTCGTCTCGTGCGCCGGTACATTCTCCTTGTCGTCGTGCTCATCGCAATGCTGGGACCACTCGTCATCCCGTTGCTCGGCGCATTCAAGGCACCCGGTGAGGCGGTGTGGGGCCCGGACGCCACACTTATCCCGCAACAGTGGTCGCTGGAGGCATTCCTCACGCTGTTCAAGACGACGAACATCGTGCAGTACGTGACGAACTCGCTGATCGTATGCGCCATGTCGATCATCAGTGCGTTGGTGCTCTCGAGCATCGGCGGGTACATGCTCTCGCGCCGAGGCTGGAGCGGTCGCAGTCTGCTGCTGCTGTTCGTCATGTCCGCACTGATCTTCCCCTTCGAGTCGATCATGCTGTCGCTGTTCGCGCAGGTCAGCGGGCTCGGCTTCCGCGATACCCTCATCGGGGTATGGATGCCATCGATCCTCGGCGCCTTCCACCTGCTGCTCATGCGCGCCGCCTTCCTGGGAATCCCGGACGAGATGGAAGACGCTGCGTACCTCGATGGCGCCGGCGAATGGGTCCGCTTCACGAAGATCTTCCTGCCCCAGGTGCGCGGCGCACTGACGGTCGTCGGGCTCACCGCGTTCATCTTCGCGTGGCAGGACTTCCTCTGGCCGCTTCTGATCACTCAGTCGGACGACAGAATGACCATGATGCTCGGTCTGACCCGGTTGATGTCGGATTTCGGCACTGACTACCGCGTGGTGCTGGCCGGTGCTATCACCGCACTCGTCCCGATCCTGGCTGTGTTCTTTTTTAGCCAGAAGTATTTTTTCCGCGGTATTGAGGAAGGTGGCCTGAAGTTCTGATGTCTGAAGATTTCACTCCTGACGCACTGGAGGCGGCGGGCGCACTCCGGCCCGCTCCGGACCCCGGATACTCCTGGCCAGCCGATCCCCTGGCGGCGCAGCGCCTCGAGCACTGGCGCGACCTGAAGGTCGGCGTGATCATCCATTGGGGTATCTACGCCGCGATAGGTCAGGGCGGGTCCTGGTCGCTGCATCGCGAGCACCTGGGTGATTTCACCGATCCTCCCGCCGACTTCGTCGGAACGGATGCCGAATATCAGACCTGGTATTACGACCAGGCGCGAACCTTTACCGGGAAGGATTTCGACGCCGAGGAATGGGCCGCGGCGTGCGCGGACGCAGGCATGAAATACGCCGTCGTCACCAGCAAGCACCACGATGGATTCGCGATGTACGACACGAAGTACTCGAACCTCAAGAGCACGGCCGAGTGGACCGGGCTGCGACGGGACGTGTTCGGGGAGTTCATGGACTCGTTCCGTGCGCACGGCATGGAGACCGGAGTCTACTTCTCCAAAGCGGACTGGGCGCGCCCGGACTATTGGGACCTGGCTCGACCTGTCACCGATCGGTTCCACAACTACGACATCGCCGCCGAGCCCCACCGCTGGCAGCGGTTCGTCGAGTTCACGCAGGACCAGATCGAAGAGCTGCTCACCCACTACGGCCCGATCTCCGTGCTCTGGCTGGATGCCGGTTGGGTGCGCGACCCGGACGAGCCGATCGGCATCGATGACATCGCCGCGCGTGCTCGTCAACTGCAGCCGGGCATCCTCGTCGTGGACCGGGAGGTGCACGGCCCGAACGAGGACTACCGAACTCCTGAGCAGGAACTGCTCGATGTCGACCCGGGATACCCGTGGGAGGCCTGCATCACCCTGACCCGCTCATGGTGCTCGCTGCGCAAGGACGACCCGACCAAGCCCACCGGAGAGGTCGTGCGCAATCTGCTGCAGATCGTGTCCCGCGGTGGCAACTACCTGATCGGGATAGGTCCGGATGCCACTGGGGCCATGTCTGAACACGTTCGTCGTAGTCTCGCCGAGCTCGGCCAGTGGCTGACCGTCTGCGGAGAAGGGATTTACGCCTCGCGCAGCCCGCGAATGGAGCTCGCAGCCGGCGGCGACCTCGAATGGTACGTCACCGAGCGGGACGGCGCGTTATATGCGTACGGCACCGGCGGTCTGACTGAAGTGCCTGCCGACACACTGACGGTTCGGGTCCCGGTCGCCGCCGCCGAGATCGCGACCGCCGACGGCTGGGTCGGACTCGAGGTGTCTCGCGATGGGGCGACCAGCACGATAGCGGTGCCGGGTGGTGTCACCTCGTACGCGACAGCGGTCCGTCTCGTTCCGCTCGAGGAGGCGCATTGACCAGCCCGGCCGAGCTGTTCGCTCGCGCCCTGACGCGCCCGGGCGGCAGCGATGCCCGTCCGGCTCGTTCGTGGCGCGACGACGAGAGCATGCAGCTCTCGCTCGACGGTGATTGGGCGTTCACGCTCAGCCCATCTCCTGATTCCGCGCCGGACGGATGCTGGGAGGAGACGTACGACGACGCGGACTGGGATCGCATCGCGGTGCCCGGGCACTGGGTGCTGCAGGGCGATGGCGCTCACGGGCACCCGGCCTACACGAATGTCGTCCTGCCGATCCCGCTGGATCCCCCGCACGTACCGGACGAGAACCCGACGGGTGACTACCGCACCGTGTTCGATCTGCCTTCGGACTGGGATGTGCGCCAGGTACTGCTGCGATTCGATGGTGTGGACGGCTCAGCAGCCGTTCACCTTAACGGCCGGCCGATCGGGGCGCTGGCCGGCTCCCGACTGGTGCAGGAATTCGACGTGACTGACGTCGCGCGTCCGATCGGCAACGTGCTGCACGTGCGCGTGTTCCAGTGGTCCGCGCAGACCTACTTGGAAGATCAGGATCAGTGGTGGCTGCCCGGTATCTTCCGACCTGTCGCGGTGCTCGGCCGGCCGCACGGCGGCGTCGACGACCTGTGGCTGAGGGCGGATGTGACCGATGACGGGCTCGGCAGTGTGGTGCCGGAGGTCACGGCAGGGTCCGATGCCTGGCCGATGCGCCTGCGCATCCCGGCGCTGGACGTCGACGTGCTCTGGGACGCGCCGAGCGATGTGGCGTCGGTCGAGGTTGGAGCCGTCAGCGCCTGGAGTCCGGATTCGCCCACACTGTACGATGCCCAGCTAATCGCCACCGGCGAGACCGTGGAGGTCCGCCTGGGATTCCGCAGCACCCGCATCGAGGGAGCGTCGTGGCTGGTCAATGGTCGTCGGCTGCGACTGCGCGGCGTCAACCGGCACGACTTCCATCCCCGGTACGGCCGCACGTTCGACGAGGAGGACGTACGCGCCCAGCTGATGCTGATGAAGCGGCACAACATCAACGCCATCCGCACGAGCCATTACCCGCCCGATCCCCGCTTGCTGACTTTGACTGACGAGATCGGTTTCTGGGTGATGGACGAGTGCGACCTCGAGACCCACGCGTTCGAGGAGGTTGACTGGGTGGGTAATCCTTCCGCCGATCCGGCATGGCGGATCGCCTATCTGGACCGCATCCGGCGCACAGTCGAGCGTGACAAGCAGCATGCGAGTGTCATCGCATGGTCTCTGGGTAATGAGTCCCACACCGGTGAGAACATCGCCGCGATGGCCGCGTGGGTGCGTCGCCGCGACCCGTCCCGCGTGATCCACTACGAAGGCGACTACGCCGCCGAATACACGGACATCGTGTCGCGGATGTATTACTCGCCCGCGGAGATGGGGCGCATGAGCCGCGGAGAAGACTCCCCGCTGACGATGCGGCCGGGGGATGCGGTCCGGCTTGCGCAGATGCCGATGATTCTCTGCGAATATGCGCATGCGATGGGCAATGGGCCGGGGGGCCTGGCGGCATATATCGACGCCTTTGAAACTCTGCCTCAGTGGCACGGTGGCTTCATCTGGGAGTGGCGCGATCACGGCATCCTCACGACGACCCCGCACGGCGTGTCGTACCATGCGTACGGCGGTGATTTCGGCGAAGCGCTGCATGACAACAACTTCGTCATGGATGGCATCGTCGGGGCGACCGGTGAGCCCACGGACGCGCTCGCCGAGGTCGCCGCGGTCTACGCGCCGTTACGGATCGATCGCGTCGGGCAGCAGATCCGGATCCGCAATGAGCACCATGCGATCGGCACTCTGGGGCTCCGGTTCGAGTGGAGCGCCGAGCAGGAGGGCGTCCAGATCGCGCGCGGCGAGTTTGACCTCCCGGACACTGCGCCGGATGTCACGGCGGTGCTCGCCGACCCCAGTGACGGACTCGGGCTCGGCGCCGACAGCTGGCTGACCGTGTCAGTGCGACTGCGGGCAGCCTCGGCATGGGCGCCGGCCGGACACCTCATCGCCCGCCGTCAGTTCTGCGTACGCCCCCGCCAGGCGCCGATGAGATCCATCGACTCACGACATGATCGGGTCGCCATGGACGGTGATGCTCTCGCGTTCGGCGCGGTCCGCCTTGATGCGCGCACCGGAGTGATGCGCTCTTGGGCGGGGCAGCCCGTGCGCGATGCGGAGGTGACGCTGTGGCGTGCGCCCACTGACAACGATGCGCTGGCCACGCCGGTGCTCACCAAACCCCTGGAAGTCGAAGCCCATCGCACCCCATCGGATTTCCCCTCCGAAGTGCTGTGGCGCAGGGCGGGACTCAATCGGCTGCACCGGCGAGTGATTTCTGCGCACTGGTGCGGCGACGAGTTCGTCATCCGGCACCGACTGCTGCCCGCCGGCAACACCACCGGGGCTGAGGCCGAGTACCGCTGGTCGCAGTCCGATGCCGGTGCGAGGTGCGATCTCACGGTCACTCCACTCGGGAGCATGACTACCACCTGGCCGCGCGTCGGTCTTCACCTCGCGCTTCCGACGTCGTACACCCGCGCCCGCTGGTATGGGTTCGGCCCTCACCAGGGATACGCCGATGCGCGATCTGCGGGCTGGATCGGCGTACACGAGCGGGGGATCGATGAGTTGCACGAGCCATTCGCCGTGCCGCAGGAGAGCGGACACCGACCCGACATACGGTGGCTGGAACTGCACGGCGACGATACGCCGACGCTGCGGGTTGGCACGGTGGGCCCGCAACTGCCCGGCTTCAGCCTGCTGCCATGGTCAGCGGCGCAGATGGCACAGGCTCGCCATAGGCATGCACTGCCGACGAGCACTGCCTCCCATCTGGTTCTCGATGCAGCCCAGCACGGCTTGGGATCCCGCTCGTGCGGCCCTGACGTACTTCCTGAGCACCAGCTATGGCCGCGCCAGGTGGCGTTGTCGCTGCTGTTCGAAGGCTAACTTCTCGGTGGATGCAGAAGCGGGGTGGTGCTGATCGGCACCACCCCGCTTCTGCGTCCGCAGGTTCAGCCCACGGCGAGGGTCAACTCAGCCGCGGCCATCGCTGGCTTGCCGTCCTGTGCGTCCAGACCGACCAACTTGACGTAGCGACCCCTGGCGTCGATGTCGATCGTCTGCCAATCGCTGCTGTTCACCAGCGTCCCGGTCTTCGCCGGAGTCTGCGGGAACTGGTTGGGATCGTCGCTGATGTAGATCTCATACGTCTTGACACGCCCTGCGGTGGAACCCTGTCGAGGCAGGTAACCCAACTCGCAGATCGATGTCACCCGGCCAGCATCGAGCACGATCCAATGCGGGAAGGAGGCAGGATCCGTTGACCAGCGCCGGTTCCAGAACGTCGACGGATCGCCGTCGGCCGCGTTGTCCATGCCGGTGGGCTCCTTGTCCGTCTCCTGCGAGCTGACGGACACGACACCGGGCCGTTCCACGGTCCCGCAGGTCGCAGTGAGGGGGGGGCGTTGACGGTGAACTCGCCAACGGTCTTCGCCTTGATGTGCAGCGGGAGGATAGCGGAATGGGCCGCCCCCTCGTTGGTCAGCGTGAAGCTCGCTGTCGCGCTCCCGCCGACCGGGATCCTTGCGATCGTCTGCTTCGCTGGGGAGGCCATCCACCCCTCGGGAGCGGCCGCCGTCACTATGACGGACGGGATGGGCTTGCTGCCGTTGTTTGTCACGGTGAGTTCGACCTGGGTGGAACTGCCTGGTGCGATTGCCTCGTCGGCGACGGTCGCGGTCCACTGGGTGGGAGCGGTGGTCCAGTAGTACAGCGCCGCCTTGCCGCCGCCGAGGTTCACCGTCGTTGTGTATGAGCCACTCGCCTTGTCCCGCGACAACTTGACCTTCTTGGACTTGCCCGTGTCGGGATCGACCCGCATCAGTGTGCTGCCCTTCGTGGGCGGTGCAACCGTGACCGTGATGTCCTGAGCGGTTTGCCAGAACTGTCCGTCGTCGTAGCGGATGCTCTGCCCGGTCGATGGTAACTCGGCAAGGCCGGTCAAGCCGTTGACGACCATGAATGCGCGCGGGTCATCGCCATCGAACGTGTTTTCGATGATGTCGGAGTCCAGCCCGGGCAGAGCCGAGAAGTAGCCGAGCACGACATCGCCGGCCAAGCCATCGTTCGCGGTGCCCCTGTTCTGCGCGGTGACGTCGAGCACACCGTACTCCGCGTTAGGTGCGTCGGCGAACTTCGACATGTGCCAGCCTGTGGCCACGGGGTTGGCAACCTCGGCACCGTCGCTGAGGTGCGCGCCGGCCTTCGTCGAGACCCACTGGTTGTTCAGCAGCGTGAGGTACTGGCCGAAATTCTTCACCATGTCGAACTGTTCGGCGAACTCGTACCATTCACGCAACGGCGCTCCGTCGACGTCGACCATCGCACCGCCGTCGAAGCGCATGTACTCCAGACGGAACAGGTTCAGCCATTTCATCCCTGAGGCCAACGACAGGCTGGTGACGATCTCGCGCTGCGACTGGGAGCTGTTGCTGTCAAACGAGTCGAGGTATTGACCGAACATGATCGGCTGGGAACCGTCGCCGGTGAGACCCTCCAGCGCAGCCTGCCGTTGGGTCTTCCAGATGTCCAGGCTCAGCAGTTGCTCGACGACCTGCCATGATTCACGAGGTCCGTGGCTGCCGAAGACGCCGCCGCCTCCCCAGTAGTAGTGGTCGAAGCTCGCCAGGTCGGGCTTCGCTGTGCGGACGTAGTGGCGGAAGTTATCCAAGTTGCTCCATGAAGGGTTCGAGTTCTGATTGGAATGCGTGACTGCCTGGGGATACGTCTGCTTCGAGAAGTCGAACCATTCCGCAAAGGAAGTCACCTCCGCATTGGAATAGGCGCCCTCATCGCCGTACTGCGCATCGATGAAATTGCCGAGATACGGTTTCATCGCATCGTTGATGTATTCACGGGGCTCGCCGGCCTCCCCGATCCCGTTCGACCCGAACGGCGCCTTCGCGATCCCCCAGGTGGCCGACGGGTTGTTCGTCATGAACTCGGTGTTCGACAGCGGCGGGTCGTAGAACTGTGCGAACGGCTGACCCAAGGAATCATATTCCTTCGGGTCCGGCGTTGATCCGCCCTGTCCTTCGACGGGCAACCAGGCACCGGTCATGATGTTGTAGGCGATGGCCAGTTCCTGCGCTCGACCGACGCCTTCGGAGGCGTTGGGGGCGACGCCGACCTCTGTGATCTTGGCAGGCTTCTTCTTTGGCGGCTTGCTTCCCTCCGGAAGAGCGAAGACATCGAATCCCTCCCATTCCAGCCACTGCAGGAGCTTCTGCTGGGCTGCGGCAAGGGTGACGCGCACGTAGCGTCCCGGGACGAAATGGTTCCAGTCCCAGTAAAGCAACCCCTGGTCGGCGCGTAGCGGTGCCCGGTCCGCGACTGTCGTCCACTCCTCGCGGTCGGTTGACACGTCGATCTGTGCGTAGTTTGCGCCGGGGCCAGGGAACCACAGGTCGTTGAAGGTGCGCACGGTGCCGGTGACCTTGCCGACCTGTCGCACTTTCTGCAGATCGAGGACGAACTGGGTCACGCCCGGAGTATCCGGGGATCCAGCAGTGAAGGGATACGGTGGTGCCCAGGTGGTCTCGGGATCTCCGTCCACGAGGGCGGTGACGGGATGGCCCTGCTCCTCGCCGACCGGCGAGGACGCAGTCACACCCTCGACGCGTTCGCGACCACGGAAGTCGGTGTCGACCTTGGTCACCTTCACTGTGTACTTCTTGCTGGTCTTGGGGCTGGAGACAACCACCTTGACGGTGTTCTTGCCGAGCTTCAGCGGCACCTGCACACGCCCGGTGTCGTCTTGAAGCTGGCCGTTGACCGTCACGGTTTCGCCCGGATCGGTCGCGATGGGGAAGACGGACACGCTGTCACGGCTGCGATATGCCGTAGCTGCATACGACGTTCTCTTCGGCTCAAATTCACGATCCAAGGTGCCGATATCGTCGAGGATGAGGTCTTCGAGCAGTCCCAGTTGGCTACTCGCGGCCGGGGGTTGAGCGACCTCAGCGTCCGAGTGTGCCGCAGCCGGCGTAGACAGCGCCGTCGTGAGAGCCAGCGCGCCGATGGCGGTCAATGATATGGATTTCTGCATGTATGGCTCCATCGCCTGAGAGTGATCCACCTGCTCGAAGGGGTGACTTGGTAGTGCGACCCAGCAGATGCCTTGAACTTGCGTGTGTGCCATCTAACCCGAAATAGTCGGCGGTGTCCACCGTTCTTCGACCCGCGTCGACCTTCCAGCCCCTGTACGTAGTACCTCGGCATTCAGGTTGCGCTGCGCAGTCGGCCACGCGAGACAGCTGCTTGAGTCGCAGGGCTGTGAAAGCGATGCATTGGTACCCGCCCTGGTGTTTGGTATACAATACTTTCAACTCAACCTGACGGCCACGGCGGCTTGGAAGGAGATTTGAGTCTTTGCTCAAGGGACTTTGGGAGGGCGCGTAATGGCTGTTGTAGCTTTGGTCGGGACTCTGGACACCAAGGGCAGAGAGTACGGTTTTCTGCGCGACGTCCTGCAGGCTGCCGGGGTCGAATCGCTGCTGATCGACGTCGGAGTGCTCGGCTCTCCCGTGATGACCGCCGATGTGTCTCGCGACGATGTCGCGAGAGCGGCGGGGAGCAGCCTCGATGAGGCGTCCAATCAGCCCGATCGCGGCAGTGCCATCTCACTGATGGCAAAGGGGGCGAGTGCCGTCGTCTCCGACCTCGTCTCAGCCGGCAGCATCGACGGAATCCTGGGCCTGGGAGGCACCGGGGGAACCACCCTCGTCACGGAGGTCATGCGTGCGCTGCCAGTGGGCTTCCCGAAGCTCATGGTCTCGACAGTCGCCTCCGGAGACACGCGTCCCTACGTGGGATCCGTCGACATCACGATGATGTACTCCATCGTCGATATCGCCGGGATCAACGAGATCTCCAGCATGATCCTCACCAACGCCGCGGCCGCGATGGCCGGCATGGTGAACGCGCAGAAGCCGGAGCACGTCGAGAGCAAGCGGGTGATCGCGGCATCCATGTTCGGGCTGACGACCCCGGCGGTCGAAGCGGCGCGCGAGTTCCTGGAAGGTCATGGTTACGAGGTGATGGTCTTCCACGCCACCGGCGCCGGTGGAGCGTCGATGGAGAAGCTCGTCGACAGCGGCTTCGTCGCCGGGGTGCTCGACGTGACGACGACAGAACTCGCTGACGAGCTGGTGGGTGGTGTCTTCGCCAGCGGTCCGACCCGCCTCACCGCTGCTGGACGCGCCGACATCCCCCAGGTGGTCAGCCTCGGTGCCCTCGACATGGTCAACTTCGGGGCGAGGGACACCGTGCGTGCGGAGTTCTCGAAGCGCACTCTGTACGTGCACAACGCGTCGGTGACGCTCATGCGCACGTCGGTCGACGAATGCCGCGAGCTGGGGCGCCGTATAGCCGCGCGTCTGAATGACAGCGCGAACGCCGCCACGACCACGGTGTTCATCCCGGAAGGTGGATTCTCCGGCATCGATGTCGAAGGTCAGGCCTTCTTCGACCCCGACGCGGACGCAGCTCTCATCGAAGCGCTGACCGCCGATCTGAACCCGAGCATTCCCGTGATCAGAAGAAGTGTGCCCGTCAATGACCGGTCGTTCGCCATCGAGATGGCCGAGACCCTGCACAACGCCATCCAGAACTCAAGCAGAACAAAATAGAAGGAGTGCATCGTGGAAAGAAGTGAAGCGCTGTCGCGTCTGCGCCATCAGATCTCCGAAGGCCGAGCCATCATCGGCGCCGGCGCCGGAACAGGGATCTCAGCCAAGAGCGCCGAAGCGGGTGGGGCCGACCTCATCATCATCTACAACTCCGGGCGATACCGGATGGCCGGTCGCGGCTCCCTCGCGGGGCTGCTCCCTTACGGCGACGCGAACGGGATCGTCGTGGAGATGGCATCCGAGGTGCTCCCAGTCGTCAAGGACACTCCGGTGCTGGCCGGTGTCTGCGGTACGGATCCATTCCGGCTGATGCCCCAGTTCATCGCCCAGCTCAAGCAGATGGGATTCAGCGGAATCCAGAACTTCCCGACCGTCGGTCTCTACGACGGAGGGTTCCGTCAGAACCTCGAAGAGACGGGAATGGGCTTCGCGCTCGAAGTCGATGCGGTGCGCGAAGCGCACTCGCAGGATGTCCTCACCACCCCCTATGTCTTCGACGTGAAGCAGGCACAGGCGATGACCGAAGCGGGGGCCGATGTGCTGGTCGCGCACATGGGCCTCACCACCTCGGGCAGCATCGGCGCGCAGACCTCACGGTCGATGGAGGAATCCGTTGCAGAGGTGCAGGCCATCCGCGACGCCGCGGTCGGCGTGCGCGATGACGTCATCGTGCTCTGCCATGGCGGCCCCATCGCCGAAGAGGCGGACGCCAAGCACGTGCTGGACAACACCACCGGTGTCGCCGGGTTCTTCGGTGCATCCAGTATGGAGAGGCTGCCCACCGAGATCGCCATCGCCGATACTCTGCGCGGCTTCAAGCGTCTGCGCGTTTCATGACCGGGTCACCAACGAATGGAGATGAGTCGATGCCGACGACGAAGCTGACCCTGCTGAACTCGATGGCGGCCACCGACTTCGAGCAATCGTTGCGCGTGCACCAGGAATGGGGCCTGGAGTGGATGGATCTGCGGGATGAGATCTACGGCAACTGGGTCAAGACGCTCGACGTCCCAACGGCGCAACGTGCCAAGAAGGCGATCGATGCGGCAGGGCTCAAAGTGTTCTGCTTGTCGACGAGCGTCTTCTTCGCGGACATCGCCAAGGGCGAGGCGGAGTTCCGTGACGTCCACCTCGAGAAACTCAAGCAGATCATCGAGATCGCCCAGGTGTTCCAGCCGCAGGTCGTGCGGATCATCGCCGCTCAGCTTCCCGAGCTCGAACCCGGCGCCCGGTCGATGCCGTTCATCAAGGAGAAGTATCCGTGGCTGGTCGATGTCTACCGTGATGCCCTGCAGCTCATCGCCGAGGCGGGCCTGACGCCGACGATCGAGAATGAGGCGTTCCGATGCTTCCTATCTCAACCGGAGGACTTCGTCGAGTTCTTCGAGTGGCTCGACCGTCCGGAGCTCGCGCATCTCACCTGGGATGTGCAGAATCACTGGGCCACAGGCGTCTTCCCCTCGCTCGAGGTGTACGAGACGCTGAAGCCGTTGATTCACTACTACCACGTCAAGGGTGGCCAGACCGATGGCGAGTCCGACCGGCTGGCATGGAACGTCGCGCTCGAAGATGCGTCCTGGCCGGTAGCGGAGATCACTCAGGTCGTCGTCGATGACGGCGTTTCGCCGGTGATCTGCCTCAATCCCGCTCAGCACGGCGAGGACAAACCAGGGTACGACTACGAGGGAATCGTGAAGCGAGACATCGACTTCCTTCGCCGAGCAGTGAAAGGGATCGAATGATGGAGTATCAGAGAGAAGCGGAGCGCAGAGTCCGCGTCGGAATCGTCGGTGTCGGCTCGCACTCCTACCGCAACGTGCTGCCCACGCTCACTTACCTGCCGATGGAGCTGGTGGCGATAGCCGATGTCGATCCCGACCTCGGCTCAGCAACGGCACGGCAGTACGGCGTGCAGAATGCATACACCAGCGCCACGGAGATGTACGCGAACGAGCAGCTGGACGCCGTTCTGCTCTGCGTATCTCCGCAGCTGCATCCGAAACTGGCGATCGAGGCGTTCGAAGCGGGCCTGCACGTGTGGATGGAGAAGCCCGTCGCGACACGAGTGTCCGAGGTCGACGACATGATCGCCGCGCGCGGCGACCGCATCGCGGTGGTCGGCTTCAAGAAGGTCTTCATGCCCGCGACGGAAAAGGCCAAGGAACTGCTCGCCCTGGACGCCATGGCGCCGCTGCGAAGCATCGTCGGCGTCTATCCGATGAACATTCCCGCTGGCGGACAGCGGGCGATCGATTCCGGCGAGGCGTCGAAATGGCTCGCCGACGGATGCCATCCGGTCTCGCTGCTGCTCGAGATCGGCGGACCGGCGGAGTCTGTGACCGTCCATCGCGGGATCGATGATTCCGGCGCGCTGATCATCCGCCATGTCAACGGCGCCATCAGCAACCTGCATCTCGCGGAGAAGGCGCCGCCGTTCCAACCGGTCGAACGCTATGTGGTGTTCGGCGGCAACCAGAGCATCGAGATCGAGAACTCGCGCAAGATCACCTATCAGCGCGGAACGAAGCTCAGCTACGCCCGCGGCACCTCATTCACTCTGCCCGGCACGGACTCCGGCGCCGTGGTGTGGGAAGCGCAGGACGGCATGAACACGCTGGAGAACAAGGCGGTGTTCACACAGGGCATGTACGGCGAATTGCAGTACTTCGCCGACTGCGTGCTCTCGAACACCCAGGCGACCCGGGCGAATCTGGAGTTCGCGCGTCAGGTCGTCTCCGTCTACGAAGCCGGACTGCTCTCGAATGACGACGCCGTGCAGATCACAGACCACTAGGAGGGAAGCAACGTGAAGAACACGCTGAAGAAGAAGTCCGAGCATCAGATCGTTTCGACGGAGTGGGGCCGCCTCGAGTGGTATGTCTCCGCCGAGATCGGCAATTCCGAGACCATGACGGTCGGCAAGTGCGTGCTCAACCCCGGCCAGGCCAACGGACGCCATCTGCACCCGAACTGCGATGAGATCCTCCAGGTGCTCAAGGGCAAGATCATCCACAGCTGGAACGACGAGGAGTTCGAGATGAACGAGGGCGACGTGATCGCCATCCCGAGCGGCGTCTTCCACAATGCGCGCAACATCACCGACGACGTCGTGGAGCTGGCCATCTCCTTCTCGAGCGCATACCGCACCACCGAGGACGAGTAATCCTCCCGTTCGGGCCGCGACCGCAGTCGATCGGTTCGCGGCCCAGGCTAGGATGACGAAAGGAATGAAGGCTGGAGACAAGTGGAAGACCTGACTGTCGGCGCGCGCACGGTGAATGAACTCGCCTATGAGCGACTCTCCGGCCTGATCTTCTCCGGAGCGCTCGGGCTGGGTGAGCGACTGGACGAGCGCTTTCTCGCCGAGCGGATGGGTATCAGCCGCACTCCGCTGCGCGAGGCCATCGCGCAGTTGGCCAGCAACGGCATCGTCGAGCGTCGGCCCTATCAGGGCAACTTCGTGCGGACGTTCACGCTGAAGCAGATCCACGATCTGTATGAAGTGCGCAAGGAGCTCGAAGCGCTCGCGGTTCGGCTAGCCGCTCCGCGGCTGCAGGACGAGGGCCTGCGAGAGCTCGCCGAGACCGTGGCACGGTGTCGGCTCGCCCTCGACGAGAACGACACCGAGGCGTTCGAGCAGACCGACCGGGACTTCCACGCCACGATCCTGCGGTACTCCGACAACGAGGCGCTCATAGCCGCTCTGGCCCGGCTGAGTCTGCACATCCAGCTCCTGCGCCATCTCGCGAACCGGGAGCCGAGTCTGCCCGAGCACACGATGCACGAGCGCGAGGCGATTCTCGACGCCTTCACGCGGGGTGAGACTGAGACCGCCATCGCGATCATGCGAGAGCACATCGACGGCGCGCACAGTGCAGCGATCAGCCAGATGGCAGGCGATCCCGCAGTCTCTGCGTGATGGTCTTCCGCACGGGGCTGATCCATCGCCCGTGACGGGTCTGCTTCCTGGTACTCAGCGAAGCGACCCGAGGCGCTCGACGATGAGTGAGCGGATGCCGTCGGCATCCGCACCGATTCCTACCGATACCTGCTTCGGACCCGGCGTCTTCCGATTCACAACTGTGCATCCGCGCGCGGGACCGTTGCCGCATTCCACCTCGATCGAGGCGGGGGCAGTAGGCACGAGGCTGTCGTCGATGAGGGCGGCGATGGCGATGGCGTCATGGATCACGAAGGTGCTGCGCCCGCGAGAGCGAAAGTAGTCGTTGTAGCGCCGGGTGATCTCCGCGGCTACCGCGGCGACCGGGCCTGCGGTGCCAAGTGCGTCGAGCCAGGCTTCGTCGCACGGCACCTCCCGGGTGGAATCGAGGCCGACCATGGTGACGGGCGGAGTGTCGTTGAACACGCGTGCAGCGGCCTCGGGGTCGCACCAGATGTTGAATTCCGCAACGGCGGACGTGTTTCCGCCCGCGATCGCGCCGCCCATGACGACGATCCTGTCGATGCGCTCCGTGAGTTCGGGGTGCGCAGCCAGCAGCAGTGCGACGTTCGTGCACGGGCCGATCGCCGCGATGGTCACGGGTTCGGACGACTCGCGCAGCGTCCGCGCCATCAACTCGACGGCTCGGCCCGGATCCGCGGCGGCATCCGATTCGGGGAGTCGGTCCGAGAGTCCGCCCATGCCGTCAGCGCCGTGAATCTCGGCTGAGGTGCCAGGGGAGGGGTGCACCAGCGGTCGCGCGGAACCGGGCGCGACGGGGACGTCCGTTCTGCCAGCCAGAGCGAGCAGGCGGTGCGCATTCGCGGTCGTGGCTGCGAGTCCCACGTTCCCGTACGTGGTTGTGACGGCTCGCACATCGAACTCGGGGCTGCTCAGTGCGAGCAGGACAGCGAGCATGTCATCGACACCAGGGTCGGTGTCGATGATCAGAGGAGTGGGCATGACGGACCTTTCATCCGCGAGACGCCGGCGGCGCTCGTCGTCTTCATCTTCACACGTTGACAATTTCGAATTCAACGTATTGAATCTAATACACCAACGCATTTCGCGCAGGTCAACGACGATCACAGCGGCTCTCTCGCGGGCCAGATTGGGTACACAGATGCATCGCAAGCAGAAAGCGTTCAGAGGCTGGCCGTTCCGTGCAGTGCTCGCCGGCGCCACCGCGCTGGCCCTCACCCTGACCGCGTGTTCCGGGGGTGAAGTGAAGAATTCGGACGAGGTGGCCACCGGCGGCAACATGGTGACGGTCATCGGCGCCGATCCGGAAACCCTCAACCCCGGGCTCACTACTTCCAACGACACGGCATTCATCGTCGCGCAGGTCTTCGAAGGGCTCGTGAAGATCGATGCTGATGGTCTTCCCCAGCCCGAGCTCGCCGAGGAGTGGAACATCTCCGACGATGGGAAGACCTACACCTTCACCTTGCGAAACGACGTCACCTGGCACGACGGCGAGAGCTTTACGAGCGCGGATGTCAAGTGGTCTTTCGAGACGGGACTGGAGAACAACGCTCGTGCTCAGACCGCGCTCAAGGAGGTCGCCGACATCGAGACGCCGGATGACCGAACTGTGGTCGTCACGCTCACCACTCCTCAGGCCGCATTTCTCACCCAGATGAAAGTCTTCGATACGCCCATCATGCCGAAGCACGTCTTCGAGGGAACCGATCTGGCCACCAACCCGGCCAACCAGGCTCCGATCGGAACCGGCCCCTTCGCGTTCGACTCGTGGGATCACGGCTCCGCCGTCACCCTCAAGAAGTACGACGGCTACTGGCGTGAGGACCAGCCCTATCTCGATGCTGTGACGTTCAGCGTCATGTCGGATGCCGCGCAGCGCACGATCGCACTGCAGACCGGTGAGGCCGACTTCGTCGGCGCGTTCTACCTCGCCCGCGCGGATGTCGCTGCTCTGGAAAAGAACCCGGACATCGTCGTGCGCAAGCAGACCACGATCCCTTCCCTGCACTTCATGCAGATGAATGAAGAGAACGAGGTCCTCGCGAACAAGGAGGTGCGTCAGGCCATCGCCATGGCGATCGACCGTGAGCGCATCGTGGACCAGGCGATGTCGGGGCTGGGTATCCCCGGTAAGGGATCGTTCGGCAATGGCTTCCCGTGGCTGTACAACGAGGACGTCTCGTACGACAAGCTCTATCCGCTGGACCCCGCCAAGGCGAAAACGAAGCTCGAGGACGCCGGTGTGTCAGCGGGTACCACCCTGCGGCTCACCTATGACGCTTCCAAGGTCCAGTTCCAGGCAGCATCCGCGATCATCAAGGACAACCTGAAGCAGATCGGAATCGACGTCGTCCTGGAGCCGATGGAAGCATCCGTCTACAAGGACGCGGTCTACACCAACCGCGACTACGATCTTGCGCTGCAATCGTTCACCTCGAGCGGAGACCCCGCCATCGGCTATCACCGCATCTACGTGTCAACGCCCACGCGTGAGGTCAACAAGAATGCCACGGGTTACTCCAACCCGAAGGTCGATGAGCTGCTGGAGGAGGCGGCATCGGTCGCCGACATCGACACACGCGGCGAGCTGTACAAGCAGGCGCAGGCCATCCTCAACGAGGATGTCCCGACCCTGATCCTCTTCGATGAGCTCCAGGCCGACGCGGTCGGCGCGAATGTCGAGGGCTTCTTCGCCGGCATCAACCCGATGGACCAGTGGGCCGGCGTCCACTTCAAGAAATAGTCAACACCACGTGAAGCGCATGACGCGCTTCCACGAGCACAACCTGAACTGCCTCACGAAGGAGTGGCGATGCGACAAGCCGAGATCGCGTTATTCATAGCGAAGCGGATGCTATCCGCATTGCCGCTCCTTCTGGGGGTGGTGGTGGTCAACTTCCTCCTCATCCAGTTGGCGCCCGGTGATCCCATCACAGTTCTGGTGGGCGACAACCCCGTGTCGGAGGAGTACCTCAACCAGATCCGCGCCGAATTCGGGCTCGACAAGCCGGTCTGGGAGCAGCTCTGGATCTATGTGGTGCAGATTCTGCACGGCAACCTGGGGACTTCGTACTCGCGTCACCAGCCGGTCACCGAGCTGCTGCTGGATCGAGCGGGTAACACGCTCAAGCTCACACTGACCGCGATCCTGCTCGCGACCGTTGTCGGCGGACTGCTCGGTGTCCTCGCCGCACGGTTCCGCGGGCGTCCGATCGACGCGGGAACCCAGACGGTCACTCTCCTCGGCTTCTCTGTTCCCGAGTTCTGGCTCGGGCAGATCCTGATTCTCCTGTTCGCAGTGAACCTGCAATGGCTGCCATCCGGTGGGGCCTACTCGATACGCACCGGAGATGCAGGATTCTTCGCCACTCTGAACTATCTGATACTCCCCGCTGTGGCGCTGTCCTTCAGATACGTCGCACTGATCAGTCGCATGACGCGCGCCAGCCTGCTCGAGGTCTCCAATGCAGACTTCGTCACCGCGGCTCGCGCACGCGGACTCAGCGATGGCGGCATCCTGCGCCGGCATACGCTCAAGAACGCTGCACCTCCTGTGATCACTGTCATCGGCTACAACTTCGGGTTCATCCTCGGTGGCTCCGTCATGATCGAGACGGTGTTCTCCTGGCCCGGGATCGGACGCCTGCTCTACGAGTCCATCGGGAGTCGGGATTACCCCGTGCTCATCGGCATCCTGCTGGTGATCTCCGTGACCGTCGTGATCGCGAACCTGATCACCGACATCGTGCACATGCTGATCGATCCGAGAGTAGGGCAGAAGGCATGACTGACAACAGCTCAGACTCCACACTCGCGCTGGCCACGGTCGAGCGCGAAGGCCTCCGGCCGCCGCGCAATCGGTTCGTCGAGGCCTGGTCCGGACTCTCGCGATCGAAGATCGCCGTGGCATCACTGGTGTTCATCATCCTGGTGCTGCTGATGGGGGCGTTCGCGCCACTCCTGCAGACCAATGACCCTTTCGCGGGTGGCAAGGACGCGCTTCTCCCGCCGCTCTCCGGGGAACATCTGCTCGGCACCGATCACCTCGGCCGCGACATCTGGTCCCAGCTGGTCAATGGGGCGCGTGTCTCGCTCATGGTCGGCTTCAGCGTCGCCGCCGCAGCCACAGTGATCGGCATCATCGTCGGAGCTCTCGCCGGATTCTACGGCGGCTGGATCGACTCGCTGCTCATGCGCATCACGGAGTTCTTCCAAACCCTGCCGCGACTCGTGCTCGCGCTCATCATCGTCGCCCTTTTCGGCAGCAGCGTCACCATGTTGATCGGGGTCATCGCGATCCTGTCCTGGCCGCAGACCGCACGTGTGGTGCGAACAGGATTCATGAGCCTGCGAAGCGTCGCTTTCGTCGATGCTGCGCGAGTCTCGGGAATGCCCAGGACGGCGATCATCTTCCGAGAGATCCTCCCGAACGTCCTCGCATCCGTCGTCGTGATCGCATCCCTTGACGTCGGCGCGGCCATTCTCACGGAGGCATCGCTGAGCTTCTTCGGCCTCGGCGATCCGAACCTCGTCTCCTGGGGAGGCATGCTCCAGCAGGCGCAGCAGTATCTGGCCCAGGCATGGTGGATGGCGGTTTTTCCCGGGGTGGCGATCGCACTGATCGTGCTGGCATTCAACATTCTCGGCGATGGTCTGAACGACGCGCTGAACCCACGCTTGAAGGAGAGAGCATGACTGAGACACTGCTCAGAGTCGAGAACCTGCAGGTGGAGACGCGGGGGCGTCGCCGACCGGTCCGTCTCGTCGATGGAGTCTCGCTCGAAGTCGGCGTCGGAGAGATCGTCGGGCTCGTGGGGGAGTCCGGCTGCGGCAAGTCGATGACCGCCTCATCCATCCTGCAGCTCTTCCCCACAGACTCTGTTCGGCTGGCAGGTGGCGAGATCTCGCTCAAGGACGCCGGAAGACTGGACCAGATGTCGTCCGACCAACTGCGCAAGGTTCGCGGCGTGCGCATCGGCATGGTCTTCCAGGACCCTTCCACCTACCTGGACCCGCTGATGACCATCGGCAAGCAGGTCGCCGAGGGGCTGCGCGGTCACCTGCCCAAGAGTCAGCATCCCGCGCGTGTGCTGGAACTGCTCAAGCAGATGGGTCTGCCCGACCCGCAGCAGATGATGAAGCGGTATCCGCACGAGCTCTCCGGCGGTCAGCGACAGCGTGTGCTGATCGCAGCTGCGCTCGCTCTGGAACCCGACGTGCTCATCGCCGATGAGCCGACGACAGCTCTGGATGTCACCATCCAGGCCGAGATCCTGACGCTGCTGAAGTCGCTGCGCGACCGTTTGGGGCTCGGCATCCTGCTCATCACCCACGACCTCGGAGTCGTGGCAGAGATGTGCGACCGGGTGTATGTGATGTACGCGGGCAGGGTGGCTGAGACTCGCGACGTGGAATCCCTCTTCGCCGAGCCGCGGCATCCCTACACCATCGGGTTGCTGCACGGCACGCTGAGCCCCGACACCCGGCCGGAGGACATGTTCTCCATTCCCGGTTCTGTCCCCGACCCGCGGGCGATGCCTGCTGGCTGCCGGTTCAACACACGCTGTCCGGTTGCACTCGACAAGTGTTTTGCGGATCAACCCCCGCTCATCGACGTGACCGGCGGCGCCTCAGCATGCTGGCGCGCCGAGGAGGACACCATCGGGCAGGCGTGGGATCAGACAGCCAAGGAGGAGAACAATGTCGCATGAGTCGACACCGGAGGGCACGGGTCGGGCACCGCTTCTGAAAGCGATGAACGTGACCACGGTCTTCAAAGTGAGGGGCGGTGTCGGCAAGCGCGCACTGCGTGCGGTCGACAACGTGTCGCTGACGATCGGTGCAAGCGAGACCGTCGCCGTCGTCGGCGAGTCCGGTTCCGGCAAGACCACCTTCGGGCGTGTAGTGCTCGATCTGCTCAAACCCACGTCGGGGCGGGTCGAGTACGACGGCGTCGACGTGGCCGCGATGGACAAGAAGCAGTGGCGCCGTTTTCGTCGTGAGGTGCAGGTCGTCTTCCAGGACACCGGATCCTCGCTCAACCCACGTCGCAGCATCGGCGGATCCCTCGAATTGCCGCTGCGTTACAACCTGGGGATCAGAGGTGAGAAGGCACGCAAGCGCACCGCACAACTCCTCGACATGGTGGGGCTTTCCTCTTCCACATTCGCATCCCGAAGCCCGCTCGAGCTCTCTGGGGGACAGCGTCAGCGCGTGTCGATCGCGCGTGCCATGGCATCCAACCCCCGGCTCATCGTCGCCGACGAAGCCGTCTCGGCTCTCGACGTGTCGGTCAGGGCGCAGGTTCTTCAGGTGATGAAATCGCTGCAGGAGAAGGAGGGCGTGTCCTTCCTCTTCATCACGCACGACCTCGGTGTCGTCCGCGCGGTCTCCGACCGTGTGGTCGTGCTCTACCTGGGTCATGTCATGGAGCAGGGGTCGGCTGCCGCCGTCCTCGGCAACCCGTCGCATCCGTACACGAAAGCGCTGCTGGCTGCCGCGCCCCGCCCCGACCCTGGCGCTCGCGAGCAGATCCGCGTGGGGCTCAAGGGCGACATCCCCTCGCCCATCGCGCCCCCTCCTGGATGCCGCTTCAACACGCGCTGTCCGCTGGCGCAGGATATCTGCCGCACGACGGTTCCGACGCTGCGCGTGTTCGATGACGGAGTGGAATCCTCGTGCCATTTCGCCGACGAGGTGAGGGCCGCGAACACACGCACTGCGGCCGTCGATGGACTGGCACCGGCGCCGTAGCCCGCATCACACGGCAAGCGGCAGCACAGCAGTCTCAGTGGACTCAGCGAGAAAAGAGAGACAACAGCAAATGAACGATCTGGACGCCCTCATCGCACTGCGTCGGAACATCCACCGACACGCAGAGCTCCCCTTCCTGGAGGTGCGCACCGCCTCGTTGGTGCTCGACGAGTTGCGCAAGCTGCCCTGCGAGATCAGGACCGGTCGCGACGCGATGCGCAAGGAGAGCGTCTCCCACTACCCCGCCGAGCATGAGCGAGCGGCGGCGGCGCGTGCGGCGGTTGCACTCGGCGTCGACGCGAGTCAGGCTGAGCGGCTCGCTGAGCACGGAACTGCGATCATCGCTGACTTCTCAGGCAATCGCCCCGGCCCGTCGTGGGGAATCCGATTCGACATGGACGCCCTCCCGATCATGGAGTCCGACGAGCCGGACCACGCGCCGGCAGCAGGAGGTTTCCGCTCCGGCAACGGCGTCATGCACGCGTGCGGTCATGACGGCAACACCGCGATCGGCGTGATGTTGGCGCGGCGACTGGCGGACGGCGACTTTGCCGGCAAGGTGCGGCTGCTGTTCCAGCCCGCCGAGGAGGGATCGCGCGGCGCCGCGGCCATGATCCCCGCCGGTGCCGCCGTGGGGGTCGACAGGTTCCTCGGAATGCATCTCGGCAACAGCCTGCCGAACGGCACCATGGTCGGGACGGCGGTCGGGCTTCAGGCGACGACCAAGTTCGAGGCGATCTTCCGTGGAGTGGCCGCACATGCCGCGGGTGGGCCTCAGCACGGCAGAAACGCGCTCGCGGCTGCAGCGACGGCGACGATGCAGCTGCTTGCGCTGCCGCGATCATCCGAAGGTGTGACGAACGTCAATGTCGGCACCCTGCACGCAGGAAGCGCCACCAACATCATCCCGGACTTCGCGGAGATGACCGGTGAGGTGCGCTCCGACTCCGAGGCGGTCTGCGCCGACCTGTTCGAGGGAGTGCGCCGCGTTCTGGAAACGGCAGCCGCGATGCACAGGGTGAGCGTCGATGTCCAGGTGACTGCCGAGGCGACAACCCTCGACTCCGATGACGAGCTCGTCGACGAGGTCCTCGACAGTGCGCGCAAGCGTTACGGGCCGGAGGTACTGCAGCGCACCGCGGTGCTCTCGGCCAGCGACGATGCCAGCCTGTTCGCCGCTGAGGTTCAGCGCAACGGAGGACTCTCGACGTATGTGCTCATCGGCAGCGGCAACCCTGCTCCGCACCATCACCCGCGGTTCGACATCGACGAATCCTCGATGGATATCGCGTTGAACTGGCTTGAGGACATCATCCGCTCCACGTCGGCGGGGACGGTGGAGTCGCTCTCCACCTCGAGATGAGTGGAATGCGCACCAACGGGGGGAAGTGGCCTAGGCTCATCATCGGTCTCGGCGCGCTCGCGATGGTCGGGGTGAATCTGCGCCTGGCGTTGGCGGTCATCTCGCCATTGATTCCCGACATCCGCATCGATTACGACCTGTCGACATCGGGTGCCGGGTTGGCGATGACGGTCGCCGTGCTGATGTTCGGGGTCTTCGCTCCACTGGCGCCGCGCTGGATCGTGCGCTTCGGCGCCGATCAGGTGGTCGGCGCCGGGCTCGCTCTGATCATCATCGGGGTGCTGGTTCGCAGTGCGCCGGCACCGATCTTCCTCTACGCGGGGATGCTCGTTCTCGGCTCTGGCATCGCCGTCATGAACGTGGTGCTCCCGGTGATCGTCAAGAGAGACTTCGCATCGATCGCCACTCTGGCCACGAGCGTCTATACGGCCTCGCTCAACATCGGTTCTGCGACAGCCGCGGCCGGTGCGGTTCCGCTCGCGATGGTGCTCGGGGGCTGGCGCCCGGCGATCATTGTCGCCATCGTCCCGGCGATAGCGGCGCTGCTGCTCTGGTGGTGGTGGGCACCGCGCAAGAAAGCGGTCGTCACAGACCCGATTCGTCAGCGATCGCTCCTGCGCGATCCGGTAGCCCTGCAGGTGACCGCCTATATGCTGCTGCAATCGCTGTTGTACTACTCTCTGCTGGCTTGGCTCCCGACGATCTACGCCGATCATGGCGAATCGACCGTGAATGCCGGATTCCTGCTCGCCGTCGCTCAGATCGCGCAGCTGGTCGCGTGCCTGCTGGTGCCCGTTCTGATCCGCGGAATGAAGGACCAGAGGCTCGCAGCCGCCGGCTTCGCCATGGTGACCGCCGTCGCCTTCCTCGGGCTCGCCGTCGCTCCGGTGGGCGCACCGGTGCTGTGGGCAGTCCTGCTGGGGTTGGGCCAGGGCGGAGCGCTGACGATGGCACTGCTTCTGATCGTGGTGCGCTCGCCCACGCCCTCTGCCGCGGCCGGGCTCTCCGGCATGGCGCAGGGTGCCGGGTACCTCGTCGCAGCCCTCGGACCCGTGGCGGTGGGTGCGCTGTACGACGCGCTGGGTGAATGGACCACCGTGCTCATTCTGCTCACCGGCCTGTGCATGGTCGAAGTCTGGGTCGGGATGCTCGCCGGTCGGAGGCGACTGATCAAAACGTCCGGACAGGTGGAGAAGATTGAACGGGAGGAAGCGCGATGAGCTTTGCACAGAATCAGGAGCACGCCGGCATGGAGACGATCGATCGCATTCCGGTGCGTACATACTCGCAGATCGCGTATGACGAACTGCGGCGACGGATACTCGACGGACGTCTGCCGGCGGGGGCGAAGGTGACGGTTCGGATCATCGCAGAGGAGTTCGGGCTCTCACCGACTCCGATCAAGAATGCGCTGACCGCGCTCGAGGCGGAGGGCTTCCTCGAGTCAGTGGCGCATCGCGGGCATTCGGTTCCGGTGATCGATCGGCAGACACTCACCGAGGCGTTCGAAGTGCTGGAGGCGCTGGACGTCTTCGTCGCCAAGAAGATCGCGAGCAGCCCGAACCGAAGCGAGATCGTCGCCCGACTGCAGGAGCTTGTCGACCACGGGGACGCCTCGGAATCCGCCAACGACGGATCGGGCTATGAACTGGATTTCCACAAGGTCATGTGGCAGTACGCCGAGAATCAGCAGCTGATCGCGATAGCGGAGCGGCAGCGTGGAATCGTGCTGGTGGCCTCAGGCGGCCTGTCCGAGCCGCCGGAGCGGCGGCGCCAGGTGAAGGCGGAGCATCAGGCCATCATCGACCGACTGAAGAGCGGAGATGTTGACGGCATGACAGCCGCGTGCGCGACCCACCTCAAAGAGAGCGCAGTCGTGATCATCGAAGGGAAGGGGACGCGATGAGAGTCGCCGTCGTCCGAGACTACGACCAGCCGCTGGTCATCGAGGAATGGCCCGACCCGGTACCGCAGGGCGACGAGGTGGTGGTCACGATCGATGCGGCCGGGCTGTGTCACACCGACCTGCACCTGCTGAAGTGGCGAAACCGTCCGCTGCCGCTGGTCATGGGGCACGAGATCGCCGGCCACGCGGAGGGGTACGGGCCGGTTCTGGTGCACCAGTCGTGGGGATGCGGCCGCTGCAGGACCTGCCTGCGCGGCGAACAGCAGCTGTGCCCTGGCATCGCCGAGGCCGGCTTCGAGCGCCCGGGGGGATACGCGGAGAAGATTCTGGTCCCGTCTGCCAGATACCTCCTCCCGTTGGGAGATCTCAGTCCACTCCGCGCGGCGCCGCTCACCGATGCCGCGGTGACCAGTTATCGCGCCGTGCGACGCTCGCTTCCTTTCTTCGCCTCCGGGGGGTCGGTGCTGGTGATCGGGGTCGGCGCACTCGGACAGTTCGCCGTGCAGTTCCTGCGCCTTCTCTCCGACGTCGAGGTGATCGCGGTCGACGTCAGCGAGACGAAGCGCGCCCGGGCGCTCGAACTCGGCGCCCACCGCGCGCTGGCCCCGAGAGAGGTCAGCACGCCGATCATCGCCGCGCTCGATTTCGTGACGGAGAATGACACCCTCCGACTCGCAGCCGGGCTCGTGGAGCCGGGTGGGCTCATCATGCGGGTCGGATCCGGGGATGGAAGTCTGCCTTTCGGGAGGGGTGGCATCGTGCCGCCCGAAGTGACGTTCGCATCAGCCCGCGGCGGGTCCCTTGCCGATGTCGCAGCCGTCATCGAGTACGCCCAGCGCGGGGAACTGCAGTGGGAGGTGGAGCCGATCCTGCTCGAAGACGTCAACGTCGGTCTGGACAGATTGCGATCCGGTGACGTGGAAGGACGACTCGTCCTGATTCCGGGGGTGCGTCCATGAGCAGTGTGCAATTGGTCGAGCTTTCTCATGCCTCCCTCCATGTTCAGGATGAGGGCTCCGGTCCTCCGGTGGTGTTCATGCACGGCTGGTCCTACGACCTCCACCTCTGGGACGACATCGTGCCGGCTGTGATCGCCGAAGGGCATCGTGCTGTCCGCTTCGATCAGCGCGGTCACGGGCGATCTCCCGTAACCGCGCCATTCCGCTTCGAAGATCTCATCGACGATCTCGCCGAACTGCTGAAAGCGGAGGGCATCGATCGTCCCGTGCTGTGCGGGCTGTCCCTGGGTGGCTTCGTCGCCATGGGATACGCGATCTCGCATCCGACGGCGCTGACCGGACTGATCCTCGCCGATACCTGCTCCCACCCGATCCCGCGCGACAGGGAGATGGCGGAGACCATCCCCTCCACCGCGGACGGATTACGGGCGCTCTCCGCCTGGTGGGAGCAGGGTAGGCCTGTGCCGGCAGCAGGCGAGAGCGCTGCCTTCGAGGCGCGCCGAGCGCGCTTCCTGCAGAACTCCGCAGACGGATTGCGCAATGCCATCTCTGCCTGTGCCACGCGCGTGCCCGTGACCGATCGGTTGAGCGATATCCGAGTGCCTGCCCTGGTCATCGCCGGCGAGAACGACCAGTTCTTCTCCCCGGCCATGCACGCAGAACTGGCGGAGGCGATTCCGGACGCGCAGCTCAGGATCATCCAGAATGCCGGCCACATCTCCTGCCTCGACCAGCCGCGGCAGTTCGCCACGGCTGTCACCGATTTCCTGACCGCCGTCTCCCCGCATTGAAAGGGCCAGCTGATGACCGATACTTACGGACAATTTCTCGACCGGATGCCCAAGGCCGAGCTGCATTGCCATCTGACCGGCACAGTAAGGGCTGCGACGTTCGCGGAGTTCGCCGAGCGGGAGAAGATGCAGCTCCCGTCCGACCCGCACAGCATCTTCGATCGGATCAACTCGAAGCCGCCCAGCGCGGCTGACTACCCGAACACGCACATTCCGATTCCGTCGGGCCCGGGTCCCGATGAACCGGATCCGTCGTATTCGCTGTTCCAGGTCTCCGACTGGGTCAAGCGCAGTATGACCAGGCTCGACGACTTCACCCGCATCGCCTACGAAGCGTTGCAGGATGCTCGGGAGAAGAGCAACACGCAATATCTGGAACTCTTCATCGATCCGCAGGAAGAGGGCATGTGGTCATTCACCTACCCACAGCTCGTGGACGCCTACATAGCCGGTATGGAAGCCGCGGAGACCGACTTCGGCATTCGGTCCAACTTGATCGCTGCGATCGATCGCAGCAAGTCGGGAGCACACGCAGTGGCCGTCGTCGAAGAGGTCCTGGCGAACCCCCGAGATCGGGTGGTCGGCATCGGGCTTGACAACCTGGAGACTGCGGGTCCGCCCCAACGATTCATCGAGGCGTATCAACTGGCCGGTCGTGGGGGGCTGCGTCGTACTGCGCATTCCTCAGAGCATGCGCCGCTCGCATCCAACACCATCGTGTGCCTCGACGAGTTGGGTTGCGACCGAATCGACCATGGATACTTCATCCTCGAAGACGACGCGGTCGTCGAACGCTGCCGCGACGAGGGCGTGCCGTTCACCTGCATCTTCACCACCTCTCGGCGTTCGTGGCGGCCGTGGCGTCGAGCATCCATCGTCGAAATGGTGAAGCGGGGGATCACCGTCACGCTTTCATCAGACGACCCGGGAATGTTCCCGACGACCCTGGCCGGGGAGTACCGCATCGCTGGTCTCGACCTGGGGTTCGACCGGACGCAGATGCGTAAGATCTGCCTGGACGCCATAGACGCCGCCTGGATCGACGATGCGGAGAAAAAGAAGATGCACCGTGATTTCACTGCTGAACTGGACGCTCTTGAGGAAGAACTCTTCTCGCAGCCGTGACGATGCAGTCTCGAGCAGGTTCTGAATCGGGAAGGGGTCGATAGGTATGGGCCGTCTGTTCGTCGTCGGATCTTTGAACGTGGACACGGTGGTGAGGGTCGATCGGCATCCGTTGCCCGGCGAGACCGTGATGGGTGGTGACCCGCTGCGATTATGGGGCGGGAAGGGGGCGAACCAGGTGGTCTCAGCCGCTCGCAATACGGCAGCGGCAACGGTGTTCATCGGCCGGGTGGGAGATGACTCGGTCGGCGCGGAGTACCGCTCGCGGCTCGATTCGTTCGGCGTCGACACTCGGAACCTTCGCACCACTCCCGGCGTTCCCACCGGATCGGCGGCGATCGCCGTCAGCGCCGCTTCTGAGAACACGATCATCGTTTCTTCTGGTGCGAACGCACGACTCGTCGCGGCCGACCTGCAGGCTCTCGACGATCTCACCCCAGGAGATGTCGTCGTGGCGACATTGGAGGTGCCGACCCCGGTCATCGGTCACGCAGCTCGACGTTCAGCAGAGTCCGGGGCCAGGTTCGTTCTGAACTTCTCCCCGGTGATCGACCTGCCCCGAGACGTGGTTGAAGCCGCCGACCCCGTCGTGGTCAATGAGCATGAGGCGGTCGAGCTCAACCGCCGGTTCGGGTCCCTCGGATCTGTGCTGATCACGCGGGGCTCGGATGGGTCCGAATGGGGCGGCGTCTTCGTTCCTGCACTTCCCGATCTCGACGTCATGGATACCACCGGGGCAGGCGATGCCTACTGCGGTGCGTTGGCGGGCGAACTCGCAATGGAAGCGACCCGAGCCGAGGCCATGCGTGTCGCAACTCGTGCGGCCGCCGACGTGGTCCAGCGTCCTGGGGCGCAGTGACGTGGGCTACCTCGCATGTCGCAACTCGCCCTTGGAGAACCGGCCGATGTTATCGCTTGCGAACCTGGCGAAGCTCGTCGCCGCTCTGCCCGTGATGAGCTCGACGTCGGGGCTGGTCCAGTCGGAGTCGCCTTGGGCGAAGAGCTCGAGCGCCTGAGCGTTGGCGTGTGCGACCGGTGCCGGAAGGCCCAGCTCGACCATCGCGGCTTCCTGTTCTTCGGTGGTGATGCGCCGGTGAGTGATGGTGCGGCCCAGGATCTCGGTGAGTCGGTCGGCGACGTCGTCGTACGACAGGCTTTCCGGTCCGCTGAGTCGATACGTCCTCCCGGCGTGCTCAGCCGGTGATGAGGCGATGGTCGCCGCTGCTGCGGCGACGTCGCGGGCATCCACCATGCCGATCCGGCCCTGGCCGGTGGAGGATGCGAACTCAGACCCGACCGCGATGGCGGGTGCGAGGGCGAGGAAGTTCTGCATGTACGCATTCGACCGCAGCAGCGTGTGCGGTATCCCGGACTCCTCCAGAGCCACTTCGATGCTGTAGTGGTCGCGGCGGCGCGCGATCGGCGAGTCCGGCGACGCGTCGCTCGTGACCTTCGTCACGTGCGCCACGCCGGCGATGCGTGCGGCATCGACGACGGCGATCTCCTGCGCGGGCACGGCCGGAGTCACCAGCACGATGGATTCGACGTCGACGACCGCAGCGGCTATCGAATCGGGCCGGTCGAGGTCCCCGCAGAAGAGCTCGACCCCGGCATCCGCGAGATCCTGGTGTGCATCCGGGTTCCGAACCATGACGCGCACAGGATGGCCTGCTGAGGCGAGAAGCCGAGCCGCGTGAGCGCCGACCTTCCCCGCCGTCGTGATGAGGATCGTGCCTTGACCTGCAGTGACTTCCATCAGTTCTCCAAACCCATAGCTCAATTCGTTGTCTTGAACAACGTTGGTCAGAGCAACATAACACGTATTCGTTGACAGGAGCAACGGTTATGATGGCGGTATGGCCGACCAGGACACGACACGACCGCCCGCCAGGCTGCGAGCACTCCTGAGCTGGCAGGTGCACAAGGTCGACATCATCGGGACGCGACTGACCGGCGCGCGGATTCCCGCGACGGGGCGTGCCGATTTCGCCGTCTTGGCCGCGCTGGAGGAGTACGGTGCCATCAGCCAGGTCGACCTCGGGCGCCGACTCGGCCTCGACCGCAACCGCATCAACGGCATCACCACGCGCCTCGACGACAATGCGCATATCGTCCGGACGGTCGATCCCACCGATCGTCGGCGCAATATCGTCACGATCACTCCGAGCGGGCAGCGCTACCTGGAGGAGCTGCAGGCCGCCACTGATGCAGCGCAGGCGGAACTCGCCGCGAACCTCTCCGCGTCGGAAGCCCGGCAGTTGCGAGAGCTGCTGGCAAAGCTGCTCGACGCGCACCCCGGGCTGCCGGGCTAGCCGACGTCTCGACTCCGGAATACCTGAGGCACCCCTCCGGTTCCATCAGTGAACCGGAGGGACAGCTCAGGTCGACATCCACATGATCGCCGGCCGACCCCGAGGTGAGTCCACAGGGAGATCACCATGAGCGGCATCAGCACCAGGTTCACATCCACAAGAGCGAGTACCGAGCTGCCTGGGCAGGCCTCCGCGGTCCGGCTCGAGTCGGTCGTGAAGAAATACGGCGCCGGACCGTCGGGCGTCGTGGCGCTGCGAGGTGTCGATCTGACACTCGAGCGCGGGTCGTTCACCGCGATCATGGGGCCGTCCGGCTCGGGAAAGAGCACCTTCCTGAACATCGCCGCAGGCCTGGACACCGCCACGAGCGGCTCCGTGCGGATCGGCGACACCGACATCTCCCGGATGCGCGCGAACAAGCTGGCGAAGTTTCGTCGCACCCATGTCGGCTTCATCTTCCAGGCCTACAACCTGCTGCCCGCCCTGACGGTCGAGCAGAACGTCACGCTCCCGTTGCTCCTCGCAGGAAAGAGCATTGAACAGGGCTGGCTCGATCGCATCATCCGCTCCATCGGACTCGAGCAGCTTCGACAGCGCCGCCCCACGGAGCTGTCCGGCGGCCAGCAGCAGAGGGTTGCGATCGCCCGTGCGCTGATCACCCGGCCGGATGCCGTGTTCGCAGACGAGCCGACCGGCGCACTCGACTCGCGAACGGGCACTCAGGTGCTGGATCTGCTCGGTCAGATGACCCGCGAGCTGAACCAGACCATTGTCATGGTGACGCACGACCCGGCGGTGGCAGCGCAGGCCGAACGGGTCGTCTTCCTCGCCGACGGGGCGTTCGTCGGGTCCGTGGTGGGTGCGACGACGCAGCAGATCGTCGATCGCATGAGCGCGTTGGGCACATGGTGAACGGGCTCATCCGGGCGGGCATCCGGCAGCAGAAGGGGACGCTGGTCGGCGTCTTCGTGGCCATCCTGACGGCGACCATGCTCGCGACCGGTCTCGGCGTGCTGATCGAGTCCGGTGCGCGCGGCGGTGTCGAACCGCAGCGCTACGTCGCCGCCGACGTGATCGTCGGCGGCGACCAGTCGTTCGTCACCGCCGAGGAGACGACGTACTCGCTTCCGGAGCGCGTTCCGCTTCCCGTCGGCGCAGTGGCTGCCATCCGGGCTCTCCCTGACGTCGACAGCGCGGTCGCGGACGTCACCGTCCCGATGACCTGGGTGGGCTCACCGGTCGAAGCGCACTCCTGGAGCTCCGCACGCCTCACTGCGTACCGGATCACCAGCGGTCGCGCCCCCGAGGCGGCCGATGAGTTCGTCGTCGATGCGGCCCTGGGTGCACGCATCACGCGGGGCGCAGTCATCGCCCTCGGCCACGGCGGCATCGACGCCGACTACCGCGTGGTCGGGACCGTCGAATCCACGTCGGACCCCCAGCCCGACCGAGCCGATCACGTCTTCCTGACCGACGACGCAGCATCCGCCCTGTCGCCCCGCGGTGCGAATGCCGACGTCGTCGGGGTGTTCGCCCGCGACGGCATCTCGCCCGACGATCTGGCACGACAGATCCGCGAGCGCGTTCCCGGCGTCGCCACACATACCGGCGCCGACCGCGGCGCCGCAGAATTCCTGGATGCCGGTGCGGCGCGGGCCACGCTCGTCTCGATCGGCTCGTCGTTCGCGGGCACGGCGATCCTGATCGCCCTGTTCGTCGTCGCGAGCACCCTGTCGCTGTCGATCCAGCGGCGCAGGCGCGACTTCGCCCTGCTGCGCGCGGTCGGCTCCACGCCTCTGCAGATTCATCGGATCGTCGCGCAGGAGGTGCTGCTCGGGTGCGGGTGCGGGTGCGCTGGTCGGAGTGATCCCCGGGTTCCTCCTGGCCGGTGCGATGCGGTTCGGGTTCGCGCAGGCGGGGGTGATCCCGCAGGACTTCGCGCTCACCTATGGCGTGATCCCTCCGCTGGTCGCGGTGGCCTCGATGGTGGCCGCCGCCCAGCTGGCCGCCGCCGTCGCCGCCCGTCGTCCCGCTCGCATCAATCCGATCGAGGCGCTGCAGGAGGCATCGACCACACCGGGCCGGATCGGCCGCGGGCGAACGATCACCGGAGTGATCCTCGGCATCGTCGGCCTGCTCGCCAGCACGATTCCGTTGTTCGTGCCGGGCACGATCGCAGTGGCGGGCCCCGCCGCCGCAGCGCTGCTCCTCATCGTCGCCGTCGGCCTGCTCGGACCGCGTCTGGTGCGCATCGCCATCGCGGTCTTCAGCGGCCCACTGCGACTGGTGCGCTCTGCGTCGACCTTCCTCGCGGCGGCCAACGCGCGCAGCAACTCGCGCCGGCTGGCGGCCGCAATCATCCCGCTCGCCCTCGGGGTCGGCCTGGGGCTCGTGCAGGTCGGCACCCAGTCGATCATCGCGGACGAGGCGACCGTGCAGTCCCACGCCGGCGTGACGGCCGACGTGATGGTCACGGGCGGCGCGACTGGTCTCTCCGACGAAGCCGTCGTCACCATCGCCGAGACGCCCGGCGTCGCCGCTGCGAACCCCGTCGTGCTCAGTCGGATGATCTTCAGCTTCGTTCAGTTGGGTGATCCGACATCCGCGCAGTACGCCGTGCAAGGGCTCGACCCCGAGGCGACGGCGCCGACGATGGACCTCGGCGTGGTCGCCGGCTCGATCGAGGATCTCGCCGGCGAGAACACCATCGCGCTGAGCTCCGACGCCGGATCGGCGGCGGGAGTGGGAGTCGGCGACACCGTCACCGGAAACCTCGGGGACGGCTCCGAAGTCACCTCGACCGTGGTGGCGCTGTACACGCGAGGGCTGGGCTTCGGCGACGTCACGATGTCGAGCGACGCGCTCCTCGCACATACGACGACCGGTCTGAGCAGCTACGTGCTGGTCAGCACGCGACCGGGGCAGGCGGTGACCGTGCAGCAGCTGCTGGCGGCGGACGGGTTCACCGTCGCTGACCGCAACGAGCTTCGCGCCGCCGGTGACGGCGCCCGCGATGCGAACTCGCTGGTCAACCTGATCGCGCTCGCCGTCATCCTCGGTTACATCGCGATCGCGGTGGTCAACACGCTGGTGATGGCGACGGGGGAGCGCCGCCGCGAGTTCGCCCTCATGCAGCTGGTGGGGTCGACCCGCCGTCAGGTGCGCGCCATGATGCGCACCGAGTCGATCATGGTGGTGCTGCTGGCATCCGTGCTCGGAATCCTTGTCGCCGCACCGCCTCTGGTCGGCATCAGCTACGGCATCTCGGGGCAGCTGCTGCCGAACGTCTCCCTGGCTGAGAGCGCAGCGATCGTCCTGGCGCTCGCCGTCGTCGGGTTCGCCTCGCTCGCGCTGGCCACCCGGGCGGTGATGCGTCGGCCGCCCATCGCGGAGATCGGATCGCGTCAGTAGCGCGGGTCAGCGATCGATTCCAGCCGGAGCGTCGATTCCGTCACGTGAGCCGACGATGTCGCTCACCGGCAGCGCTTCGATCAGCCGTGCCCGTTCGCTCTGAGTGAGCACGAGATCGGCCGCACCGGCATTCTCGATGAGGCGCTCGCGCCGACGTGTGCCGGGAATGGGAACGACACCCTCCGAGATCACCCACGCGAGCGCGACCTGCGCGAGCGTCGCACCGCGCTCGCGCGCGATGACCTCGACCCGCTCGACGAGTCGGTGGTTGGCTGCGAAGGCCTCGGGCTGGAATCGCGGCAGGCCGCGCCTGGCATCCTCCGGTGCCAGGTCGTCGAGCGAGCGGATGCCTTCGGTGAGGGTCCCTCGACCCAGCGGCGAGAAGGCGACCACACCGATGCCGAGGTCATCGGCCGTGGCCTTCTCGTCGTTGTGCAGCATGTCGCGGGCGAACAGCGAGAACTCCGACTGCACGGCGGCGATCGGATGCACGGCGTGCGCCCGTCGCAGCGTCGGGGCGGAGGCCTCGGAGAGTCCGATGTGCCGGACCTTCCCCTCCTGCACGAGCTCCGCCAGCGCTCCGACGCTGTCCTCGATGGGCACCGCCGGATCGACGCGGTGCAGGTAGTAGAGATCGATGACGTCCATCCCGAGGTGCCGCAGAGACCGCTCGCACGCGCGTCGGATGTATTCGGGACTTCCATTGCGCCCGTGCACGGTGCCGTCGTCATCCATCTCCGCCGACGCCTTCGTGGCAACGGTGATCTCGCTGCGACGGGAGCCGAGTGCGCGCCCGATGAGCTTCTCGTTCTCGAACGGACCGTATGCTTCGGCGGTGTCGATGAAGGTCACGCCGAGGTCGACCGCATGGCGCAGTGTGGCAATGGCCTCCGCCTCATCCGTCGGCCCGTAGAAAGCGCTCATTCCCATGGCCCCGAGTCCGACCGACGAGACGGTGAGTCCGTCTCCGAGAGCCGAATGCTTCATGGATGTTCCCTTCGTCGTGTACTCGCTCGGCGCTGCGCGTCGACAGCGGCGTCCTCAGAACAGACCGCGAGCGGGCCTCGAATGTGACACCTGGAGCAGGGATCGGCGGCGATGTCACACGGACGACCGGCTCACGGTCCTTCTTCACAACCCGCTCGTCTGTCTGAATCTCACGTCTTTGGAGGCGGACCATGGATCCCATCCATGAAAGTCCACACAGCATCCTCTGCCTGGAGCGCGAGCTCCTGGTCAGGGATTTCATCGCCGCGTTGAACGCGCGGCGGTACGAGTGCAGTTCGGCGATCGGGCTGATGCTTCACGAGGACGTCGTCTACCGTCCGGCCACGAATCGATGCATCCATGGCCGCGATGCCGTCCTGCGCATGTGCGATGACCTTCATGAAGCGTTCGATGCGTTCATCATCGCGGTCGATTCGATCATCGCCGAGGATGAACTCGTGCTGGTGGAGCACACCACCTGCGCCAAGCTGGAGACGACCGGCATCCACGAGGTGATGGGATTCTCGAGTTTCAGATTCCAGAGCGAACTCATCATCGAGTGGCATCAGGTCCACGCCTGAGGCGAGCGGACGCGGCCCGCGCCCCTCCGGTACCCTCATGACCATGGCGAACGCGACGACGCAGACCCCCAAGCGCGAGGCCTTCGGCTCGCGCAACGTCTTCATCCTGTCGGCCATCGGCTCGGCTGTCGGTCTCGGCAACATCTGGCGCTTCCCCTACGTGGCCTACGAGGGCGGCGGCGGCGCCTTCCTCATCCCGTACCTCTGTGCGCTGCTCACCGCCGGCATCCCGCTGCTGTTCTTCGACTACGCGATCGGGCATCGCTTCCGGGGCTCGGCACCGTTGGCGTTCCGCCGGATGCATCGCGCCGCGGAGCCGCTGGGCTGGTGGCAGGTGCTCATCTGCGTGATCATCGCGACCTACTATGCGGTGATCATCGCGTGGGCGGCGATGTACACCTGGTTCTCCGCGCAGATCACCTGGGGCGCGGGCAACGAGCAGGACTACTTCTTCAGCGACTTCCTGCAGATGGGAGACGTCGGCAAGACCGGTCTCTCGACGCAGTTCGTGCCGCAGGTCGGGCTGCCGCTGATCGGCGTCTGGCTGGTCGTGATCATCATCATGGCGCTCGGCGTCAAGCGCGGCATCGGCCGCGCGAACGTGGTGCTCATGCCGCTGCTGACCGTCATGTTCGCCGTGCTGGTCGTGCAGTCGCTGTTCCTGCCCGGTGCTGTCGACGGCCTGAACGCGTTCTTCACCCCGAACTGGGAGGCGCTGGCCGATCCGGGTGTGTGGGCCTCGGCGTACGGGCACATCTTCTTCTCGCTGTCGGTCGCCTTCGGCATCATGGTCACCTACTCCTCGTACCTCAAGCGCAAGACCGACCTCACCGGCTCGGGGCTCGTGGTCGCCTTCGCCAACTCCGGCTTCGAGATCCTCGCCGGAATCGGGGTGTTCGCCGCTCTCGGCTTCATGGCGCAGGCGCAGGCGACGGATGTCGCGGGCGTCGCGACCTCCGGAATCGGTCTGGCCTTCATCGCCTTCCCGACGATCGTCTCGCAGGCCACCGGAGGCTCCATCATCGGCGTGCTGTTCTTCGGAGCGCTGGTGTTCGCCGGCATCACGTCGCTGATCTCGGTGCTCGAGGTGGTCGTCGCGGCCCTTCAGGACAAGCTCGGCTGGGGCCGTGTGCGCACGACGCTGACCGTCTCCATCCCGGTGGCACTGCTCTCGATCGCGTTCTTCTCCACGACCACCGCGCTCGCGGTGCTCGATACGACGGATGCCTTCATCAACGCCTTCGGCATCATGGCCGTCGCGCTCGTCGCGGTGATCGTCGTGGCCTGGCTGCTGCACAAGCTGCCCGTGCTGCGCGAGCACCTCAACCGGCGCTCGAGCTTCAAGGTCGGCTGGTTCTGGATGCTGCTGGTCGGCGCCCTGGCGCCCGTCGTGCTCGGCTACCTGTTCGTCAGCGAGGTGATCGCCAAGATCACGACGCCGTACGAAGGGTATCCGGGCTGGTTCCTGGCGATCTTCGGCTGGGGCATGGTGATCAGCCTGGTCGTGCTCGCGATCCTGCTGTCGCTGCTGCCGTGGAGTCGTCGCTCGCACGCGAAGGACGATCCGGAGTACGACGAGTTCCTCGTGGAGGAGAGTTACGAACCGGATGCCGAGACGGGAGCCCTCAGGCTGCCGGAGGGCGCCTCGAAGGGAGCACGGTCATGACCCCTGTCGCCATCGTCATGATGGTCATCGCGATGGTCACCGTCTGGGGCGGTCTCGTCGCCGGCATCATCAACCTCGCCAGGCATCCCGAGGTCGCCGAGTCGGAGCCGAACCCACCCGCCGAGCTCTGACGCTCAGCCTCTGACGCTCAGCGCGCCGCCATCCAGTCGGCCACCCGCTGGATCGTCTCATCGAACCCGGGGCCGTCGGGGCGGTTCAGGTGTCCGTGGGTGGTGCCGGGCTCGGTGGACACGTCGATCGGAACACCCGCATCCGCCAGTGTCGCCGCGAACGCCTCGCCCGACACGCGCAACTCGTCGGTGTCGTCATTGATCATGATCGTCGCCGGGAATCCCGCGAGATCCGCCGCGGTGGCCAGGCCCGGAATCGCGGAGATCGGCGCCGCCTCCGGGTCGCGGCCCAGGTAGTTCTCGTACATCTCCCGCACCACGGAGGCGGGGAAGTGATCGGCCGCCGGATCGGCATCCAGCGCCGCGCGCAGCTCGGCATCCGGTGCCGGCTGGATCGCCAGCAGCGTCGGATAGGCGAGGAAGACCCCTGCGGGCAGGGGTGCGGATGCTGTCGCAGGCTCATGCCCCAGCATCCGCAGCACCGCACCCGTGACGAGGTTCGCGCCCGCGCTCGCGCCGCCGGCGAACAGCCGCGTCGGATCGACGCCGAGGCCGGCTGACTGCGATACCAGCCAACGCCAGGATGCGAGGATGTCGTCGGAGCCGGCCGGGAAACGATCGGAGCCGTCCACCACGCGCCGGTAGTCGACGCTGGCCACGACGACGCCGAGATCGGCGAACGCACGCGACACCGCATCCGCCTCGGGCATGTCCAGATCGCCGTGCACGAAACCGCCCCCATGCGCCCACAGCAGCCCTGCCCCCTGCAGCGGTCCGGAACCGGCGGGGTAGACGCGGATCATGCCATCGAGTGCGGGGTAGGGATGTGTCATGGTTCCAGGATGGCATCCGCTCTCACCGGCATACTGGCGGATGACCGGGGCGAATGGTTGACTGCCAGCATGGTGATGGAGCGGTCGTCTCAGCTCGAGTCGACGCGGGTGGCCGAGATACTGCGCGAGGACATCCTGCACGGACGTCGTCCCCCGGGCTCGCGCCTGGTCGAACGGGACATCGCCGCCGAGCTGCAGGTGTCGCGCCTGCCCGTGCGTGAGGCCATCAGAGACCTCGTCTCCGACGGGATCGTCGTCGCCACCCCGCGCACGTGGGCGGTGGTGCGCACCTTCTCCGCGCAGGACCTGCAGGATTTCGCACAGGTGCGCGAGGCGATGGAGACTCTGTCGTTCGAGCTGGCCACGCAGCGCGCCGGCGAATCGGGGCTGCGACTGCTCGAGTCGATAGTGGACGAAGAGGAGACCGCCGCAGCGGCGGGCGACGTCGCGGCGGCGCGTCGCGCCTCCACCGAGTTCCATGTGACGGCCGTGCAGCTCGCGCACAACGCCATGCTCACCGAGCTCGCCGCGTCGCTCGTGACCCGCCTGCGCTGGCTGTTCGGTCCGCACGATGACCTGTCCGGGATGGCGGCCGCTCACCGGGAGATCCTGACTGCCATGCAGGCCGGGGACGTCGTCGCCATCCGCCGGCTGATCCCCGCTCATCTCGCCGAGGGACGGGTCGACGCCGAGAAGCGGCTGTTCGGACACCTCGACGATGCCGACTGATCCCTCGCTGAGGGTCGGTGCCTGCCGGTACGCTCGACTCGGGAGGTCTACGTGGGACGCACAGCGGATGCCATCGCCGAAGGTGTGGCGATCGCCACAGCAGCGGCGAAGCTGACCGTGCGCAACCAGATCCTCGTGGGCACGATCGCCGGCGGCGGCGCCTTCGAACTCGACCACTACCGCGGTGTGGCCCGCTCCGCGCTGCTGGCGATGGCGCGGGAAGCCGACGACGCGGCCGAGAACCTCGACAAGCTGCGCAAGCGCGCCAAGGGCCGCCACTCCGACCCGCACGGCACGCACGACTACCGGGACCGCGATGTGCGCAATCTGCGCCGACGCGCCAAGCAGTCCACCGGTGTCGCCGAGCGGCTGCGCAAGATGACCGAGGATCCCGACGCGCTCGGCGTGCTCGTAGAAGAGGCGCGGTCCGCAGCCTGGGCCGACGTGCGCGGCAATCTCGATCGCCGCCTGCGGGTCGAGGGCATGAGGCCGGACCAGGATCCCGATTACGATCGCATGCGCGATGCACGGATGCAGGCGCTCAAGCTGGTCGATCTGCAGGCGCTGTCATCCGAGCAGCGCGCACGGCGCAAGCGTGAGAAAGCAGTCGAGAAGGTCACCGAGAAGGCGGCGGGGAAGAGCGAGCGCGCCACCCGGCGCGAAGCGCGACAGGCGGGCGGCTCCTGAGTCCCGCGCGATTTCGCTTCTCGGATCGCGGTGTTGTAGGCTGTTCCCTGGCCCGCTGAGGGCCATGCGCCACTAGCTCAATGGATAGAGCATCTGACTACGGATCAGAAGGTTAGGGGTTCGAGTCCCTTGTGGCGCACAGTGCATGAAGTCCCCGTCGCGGAAGCGGCGGGGACTTCGTCATTCCCGCCCGGCCATTCTCGCACGCCGCGGATCCGCCTGGATCACGCTGCGCAACGCCGGGTCGCGGTCGGCGAATGCGGCGGCGGTCGCGACGAGCACATCGCGCATCGCGGCCACCGCGATCCCCGGTGAGACGTCCGAGCGATGCGCCAGGCTCACCGTGCGCGTGAGCGGGTTCGACAGTCGCGCCGAGCGCAGTGCAGGGCGGTCGGTCAGCACCATGGCCGGCACCACCGCGACCCCGAGTCCCCGCTCCACGAAGCGCAGCACGGCGTCCATCTCGGGGCCTTCGAGCACGGGGACCGGTGCCAGGCCTGCGGCGCGGAAGGCGGCATCCGTCGTCGCACGCAGGTCGTAGCTGCGATCCAGGGCGATCAGCGGCAGGCCGGCGAGCCGGACCATCCCGATCGCGGCACCGTCCTCCACCAGCGGATCCGCCGCTGAGGTCACCACCACGAGTTCCTCCTCCAGCAGTGCGACGCGGCTGAGCGTCACGCCATGCGGCGGGCGGGCATCGGATGCCGTGAGCAGGGCGATGTCGAGTTCTCCGACCGCCAGCTGTTCGACGAGCATGCGCGAGCCGCCTTCCGCGAGGTGCAGATCCACGCCCGGGTGCGCGTGGTGGAAGGTGCTGATCGCCTCGGCGACGAGGCTCACGCACAAGGTCGGCGGTGCGCCGAGACGCACGCGCCCCCGGCGCAGCCCGGCGAGCTCGTCCATCTCGTCGCCGATGGCGGCGACCTCGGCGAGGATGCGCTGTGCGCGGGGGAGCAGGGCATCTCCCGCGGGTGTCAGCGAGATGTGCCCGCGCGCACGATGGAGCAGTCGCGCTCCGAGTTCCCGTTCGAGCGTGGAGATCTGTCTGCTCAGCGACGGCTGCGCCAGATGCAGCGATTCCGAGGCGCGGGTGAAGTGACCCTCGCGTGCCACTTCGACGAAGCCGCGCAGCTGTTCCAGGTTCATGCGTTCAGGCTATCGAAAGTAGTCACATAATGCATTGGAGTTATGAACCGGGTATGCCTACCGTGAAGAGTATGAATGCTCGTGAACGACAGATATCCACCACCGTCCTGGTCATCGGCACCGGCGGATCCGGGCTGCGAGCGGCCATCGAGGTGGCCGAGCACGGCATCGACGTCCTCGCTGTGGGCAAGCGCCCCCGTCAGGATGCCCACACCTCCCTCGCCGCCGGCGGCATCAATGCCGCGCTGGGCACGATGGATGCCGAGGACAGCTGGCAGCAGCATGCCGCCGACACCATCAAGGAGAGCTACCTGCTCGCCGACCCGCAGACGGTCGAGATCGTCACGAAGGGCGCCGAGCGGGGCATCCGCGACCTCGAGCGCTGGGGCATGGGCTTCGCGCGCGAGGACGACGGCCGCATCTCGCAGCGCTTCTTCGGGGCGCACACCTTCCGACGCACCGCGTTCGCCGGCGACTACACCGGCCTCGAGATCCAGCGCACACTCGTGCGCCGCGCCGAGCAGCTCGATGTGCCCATCCTCGACGGCGTCTACATCACCCGCATCCTCGTGCGCGACAACGTCGTCTTCGGCGCCTACGGCTTCGATCAGAGCGACGGCACCCGCTACCTCATCCACGCCGACGCGGTGATCCTCGCTGCCGGCGGCCACACCCGCATCTGGCGGCGCACCTCCTCGCGCCGCGACGAGAACACCGGCGACTCCTTCCGTCTCGCCGTCGAGGCCGGCGCTCGCATCCGCGATCCCGAACTCGTGCAGTTCCACCCCTCCGGCATCATCGAGCCCGAGAACGCCGCAGGAACCCTGGTCTCCGAGGCCGCGCGCGGCGAGGGCGGCATCCTGCGCAATGCCTTGGGCGAGCGGTTCATGCAGAAGTACGACCCGGAGCGGATGGAGCTGTCCACCCGCGACCGCGTCGCGCTCGCCGCCTACACCGAGATCAAGCAGGGCCGCGGAACCGACAACGGCGGCGTCTGGTTGGACGTCTCGCACCTGCCTCGTGAGACGATCATGAACCGTCTGCCGCGGGTCTACCAGACTCTGCTCGAGCTGCAGATGCTCGACATCACCACCGACGCGATCGAGATCGCACCGACCGCGCACTATTCGATGGGCGGAGTGTGGGTGCGTCCGGACGACCACGGCACCGACGTCGACGGACTGTACGCGGTGGGCGAGGCCGCCAGCGGGCTGCACGGCGCGAACCGCCTCGGCGGCAACTCGCTCATCGAGCTGCTGGTGTACGGCCGCATCGTGGCTCAGGCGGCGATGGCGCACGCGCACGGCCTGGAGGCGCAGCATCGGTCGGTCGAGGCCGTGGCTCAGGCCCGCGCGGAGGTCGACGACCTGCTCACCGCCGACGGCCACGAGAACGTGCGCGCCCTGCAGCGCGCGATCCGCAACACCATGACCGAGCACGCCGGCGTCGTCCGTGATGAGGAAGGTCTTCTCGAAGGGCTGCGCGAACTGGATGCGATCGAAGCGCGGATGGGGCATGTCGGCATCCACCCCGACATCGCCGGCTTCCAGGACCTCGCTCACGCGTTCGATCTGAAGGCATCGGCGATCGCCGCGCGAGCCACGCTCGAGGCGGCGCTGGAGCGACGTGAGACCCGCGGATGCCACAACCGCAGCGATTTCCCCGACACCGACCGCGGCCTCCAGGTGAATCTCGTCTGGTCGCCGCGAACGGGCGTCACGCGCGAGCCGATCGGTGCCGTCCCGGAGGAGATCGCCGAGCTGATGCGCGAGGTCGACTCCACGGGAAAGCTCGTCGAGTAGCGCGGCCCGCGCAAGTGCCCGTGAACCGGTGTCCGAGGAGAAGTCGACAGTTGTCGGGGATCTGGTTAGGCTCACCTTAGTTGTGATACAGGTGGCATGATCCACGCCGGACGCAGTCGTCGTCGGGTGCGGCCGGGGAGGGAACGTGATGGCCAAGCGCGGATTCACCGGAGCGATGACACGCGCGTACGGCGCCCGCGACCATGAGGCGATCGTCACCGGCACAGAGCTTCTCGCGCCGAACTTCCTGCGTGTGAGGATGACCTCGCCGACGCTGCTGCAGGACGCCGTCGTGGCGCCGACCGCTTATCTGCGGTTCTGGTTTCCCGATCCCGACCGGGGCGACTTCGAGTTCCAGCGCGGGTACACCCTCACGGAGGCCGACCAGGCGACGGGCGCCTTCGCCGTGGACTTCGTGCTGCACGAGCCCGCCGGGCCCGCTTCTGCTTGGGCGCAGAATGCGGAGCCGGGCGCGACCGTGCAGGTGACCTCACTGGGATCGACGCGGTTCGACCTGCCCGAGGAACTGCCCGCAGGCTATCTGCTGATCGGCGACTCCGCATCGATCCCGGCGATCAATGCCATCCTCGGCGAGTTGCCCGACGAGATGCCGGTGGAACTGTACCTGGAGGAGCATCAGGAGGCCGACCGGCTGATCCCGCTCGCTCGGCATCCTCGTGCGCGGGTGCACTGGGTTCCCCGACGTGGCGAGACGTCGCTGGCGGCGTCGATCGAGGCGCGGGACTGGTCGGATTGGTACGCGTGGACGGCGCCGGAGTCCGGGTCGCTCAAGCACCTGCGCGTGCGGCTTCGCGACGAGTTCGGCTTCCCCAAGTCGGAGATCCACGCGCAGGCGTACTGGTACCACGGGCGCGCCTTCGGCGCCAACCGTTCGAAGGCGGCGCCCGAGCCCGTGCTGGCCGACGCGGCCGAGATCGCTGCGACGACCGAGGCCGGCGAGGCCCCCACCACCGTGGCCGCGAAAGCGGTCCGGCCCGCGAGCCGCGGCGCCTGGCGGGCGCAGGCCGGTGGGCGGCTCATCGCCCCGCTGCGGGCGACGATGATCGTCGCCGGCCTCGCGCAGATGCTCATCGTGCTGGCGCAGCTGGCGCCGTTCGTGCTGCTGGTGGAGCTCTCCCGCCTTCTGCTGACCGGCGCCGACACCTCTCGACTGTGGACGGTCGGACTCTGGGCGGTGGTCCTGATGGGGGTCGGGGTGCTGCTCGGCTCCGCGCTTCTGCTGTGGCTGCACGGGGTCGATGCGCGCTTCGCGCGCGAGCTTCGGCAGAGGCTGTTGACCAAGCTCGCGCGTCTTCCGCTGGGCTGGTTCGACGCTCGCGGTTCCGGGCAGACGAAGCAGCTCGTGCAGGACGACACCCTCTCCCTGCACTACCTCGTCACCCACGCGGTTCCCGATGCCGTCGCCGCGGTCGTGGCCCCGGTCGCGGTGCTCGTCTACCTGTTCATCGTCGACTGGCGCATCGCGCTGCTGCTTCTTCTTCCCGTGCTCGTGTACATCGTGGGGATGGCGATCATGCTCGTGCAGTCCGGCCCCAGAACCGCCGAGGCGATGCGCTGGGCCGAGCGGATGAATGTCGAGGCCGGCGCCTACCTCGACGGCCAGCCGGTGATCCGGGTCTTCGGCGGCGCGGCCGCCTCGACATTCCGCAGTCGCCTCGGTGAGTACATCGCCTTCCTGAACGCGTGGCAGCGACCGCTCTCCGGGCAGAAGGTGTTCATCGATCTGGCGACACGACCTGCGACGTTCCTGCTTCTCATCTGCGCCTTCGGCACGCTGCTGATCGCCACGGGGAGCATGGATCCCGTCGCATTGCTGCCCTTCCTGCTGCTGGGCACGACGTTCGGAGCCCGCCTGATGGGCATCGGCTACGGGCTTTCGGGTCTGCGCACGGGACTGCTGGCGGCCCGCCGCATCCAGGTGACCCTCGATGAGCGGGAGCTGGAGACCGCGACATCCGACGGCGCTGAATCGGTGGTTCCCGTCGGGCGGGTCGAGTTCGATCAGGTCGAGTTCTCCTACCGACCCGGCGTGCCCGTGCTGGAGGGCATCGCCCTCACCCTCGAACCGGGCACGGTGACCGCCCTGGTGGGTCCCTCCGGATCTGGCAAGTCGACCCTCGCGGCACTGCTGGCACGGTTCCACGACGTCGAGACGGGCGCGATCAGGGTCGGCGGGCGAGATCTGCGGGAGTTCACCGCCGATGAGCTCTACACGCGCGTCGGGTTCGTGTTCCAGAGCACGCAGCTCGTGCAGGGCACCGTGCGCGAGAACATCGCGCTGGCCGTGCCCGATGCGAATGAGGCGCAGATCCACGCGGCCGCCGGTGCAGCGCAGATCCACGACCGCATCCTCCGCATGCCCGACGGGTACGACACGGTCATCGGACCCGACGCGGCGCTCTCCGGCGGCGAGCGGCAGCGGCTCACCATCGCCCGCGCCATCCTCGCCGACACGCCCGTCCTCGTCCTCGACGAGGCCACCGCTTTCGCCGACCCCGAGTCCGAGTATCTCGTCCAGCAGGCGCTGAACCGTCTCACCGCGGGGCGCACCGTGCTCGTCATCGCGCACCGCCTGCACACCATCACCGGTGTCGACCGCATCGTGGTGCTCGACCACGGCAGGATCGAGGAGAGCGGCACGCACGCCGAACTGTTCGCTCGCGACGGTCGCTACCGGCAGCTCTGGGACGCGGGAGACCCGTCGGGGGATGCCGCGACGGCGGATCGCGGCCGGATGGAGGCGAACCGATGATCCGCACCCTGCTGGCTCTGCTCCCCGACGGAAGCCGCGGCAGGATCGCCGGACACCTCATCCTGACCATTCTCGGCATCGTTCTGCGCGCCGCCGGTGCGGTGCTGCTCGTCCCTCTCGTCGCCGCGCTGTTCAGCGCCGACCCTGCGACGGCATGGCCATGGCTGGCCGTCCTCGCACTCGTCACGGTCGCCGGCTGGGTCATCGATGCGTCAGCGGCCAAGTGGGGCTTCGATCTCGGCTTCGGGCTGCTCGACAACGGCCAGCACGCGGTCGCCGACCGCATCACCCGGATACGCCTGACCTGGTTCACCGCCGGGAACACGGCCACCACGCGGCAGGCCGTCGCAGCGACCGGGCCGGACCTGGTCGGCCTGGTCATCTACCTCGTCACTCCGATGATCGGCGCGGTGCTGCTTCCGATCGCGATCGCCGTCGCACTCATCCCGGTCGCCTGGCCGCTCGGGATCGCCGCTCTGGCCGGCGTGCCGGTGCTGCTCGGCGCGTTCTGGGCGGCCGGGCGGCTCAGTCGCAGCGCCGACCGCGCCGTTGCGGATGCCAACAGTGCGCTGACCGAGCGGATCGTGGAGTTCGCGCGCACCCAGCAGGCGCTGCGGGCGGCCCGCCGGGTCGAGCCGGAGCGCAGCCACGTCGGTGCGGCGCTCGCCACCCAGCACGGGGCGACCATGCGGATGCTGCTGCTGCAGGTGCCCGGACAGCTGCTCTTCGGGTTCGCCAGCCAGATCGCGCTGATCCTGCTCGCCGGAACGACCGTCGCACTCGCGATCGGTGGGGCGCTGAGCGTCCCCGAGGCGATCGCGCTCATCGTCGTCATCGTCCGTTACCTCGAGCCGTTCACCGTGCTCGCCGAGCTGTCTCCCGGCGTGGAGACTGCGATGGGAACCCTGCGGCGCATCCAGCAGGTGCTGCGGGCTCCCGCCGAGCCCGTCGGCACGGCATCCATCGGCGCGGAGCGCGCCGACCCGCGACGCACCGCAGCGAGCCGCGCTCCGCGGATAGAGCTGCGCGGGGTCGGCTTCCGCTATGGATTCGACGATGAGCAGGCGGTGCTCGACGGGTTCGACCTCATCGTCGAACCGGGCACGACGACCGCGATCGTGGGCCCGTCCGGCTCCGGCAAGAGCACTGTCCTGGCGCTCCTGGCCGGGTTGCATCACCCCACCGAGGGGAGCATCCGCATCGACGACGTCGAGGTGACCGATCTGGACGCCGACTCCCGGCGCGCGCTGGTCAGCGTCGTGTTCCAGCATCCGTACCTGTTCGACGGCAGCATCCGCGAGAATGTGCTCGCCGGGCACCCGGAGGCCGATGATGACGCGCTGGATCGCGCCGCGAGCCTTGCGCGGGTCGACTCCCTCGTCGCTCGCCTGGCCGACGGCTGGGCGAGCCGCGTCGGCGAAGCGGGCACCGCACTCTCCGGAGGCGAGCGTCAGCGGGTCTCCATCGCCCGTGCACTTCTCAAGCCGGCCCCGGTGCTCTTGGTCGACGAGGCCACGAGCGCCCTGGACACCGAGAACGAATCGGCCATCACCGCCGCACTGGTCGACGACCCGACCCCGCGCACGCGGGTCATCGTCGCGCACCGGCTCAGCAGCATCCGCACCGCCGACTGTGTCGTGTTCTTGGAAGACGGCCACGTCGTCGAAGAGGGCACGATCCCCGACCTTCTCGCGGCGGAGGGGCGGTTCGCCTCATTCTGGCGTCAGCAGGATGCGTCGAGCGGGTGGCGGATCGGCGAGGAGCAGGCAGTCTGACGGCGGCCTTCGGATCCGCGAATACCGACCGATCGGTCGGCCGCACACGTAGGCTGGAGGCGTGACTGCGTACGTCTCGGCCTTCGACCTGTTCTCCATCGGTGTGGGACCCTCCAGCTCCCACACCGTCGGCCCGATGCGCGCCGGAGTCGACTTCGCCGCGCGTCTGCAGTCCGAGGGTCTGCTCGATCGGGTCAGCCGCGTCACCTGCGATCTGTTCGGTTCGCTGGGAGCCACGGGTCTCGGGCACGGCACCCCGGATGCCGTGCTCGCCGGACTCCAGGATCTGCACCCCGAGACCTGCGATCCCGATGACGTGCGGGCGATCTGGCAGAACTGGCGCGAAGGGCAGCAGCTGAACCTGGCCGGTCGGCATCCGATCGACTTCGCCAAGGACGACGTCGTCTTCATCCCGCGCACCCGCCTGCCCGGCCACCCCAACGCGATGACGCTGCACGCCCTGGATGTCGACGGCGACGCCGTGGTGGAGCAGACCTACTACTCGATCGGCGGCGGCTTCATCCGCCGTGACGGCGAAGAGGCGCGGATCACCGTGGCCGAGCAGCCCTTCCCGTACGACACCGCCGCGGAACTCCTCGACCTGTGCGACGAGAACGGCCTGTCGATCGCCGAGATCGCACGGTCGAACGAGACCAGCGTCCGCAGTGAGGCAGAGGTCGCCGCGGGCCTGGATGCGATCTGGGATGCCATGAGCACCTGCGTGGACGAGGGGCTGCACTCCGGTGGCACGCTGCCCGGCATCCTCAAGGTCAAGCGCCGAGCCTCCGACATCCGCGAGCAGCTCGAGGCCGCCGAGGCCGAGGGACACCAGGCGCTGCCGGGCGAGTGGCTGGGTGCCTTCGCGCTCGCCGTCAACGAGGAGAATGCCGCGGGCGGTCGTGTCGTGACCGCACCGACCAACGGCGCCGCCGGCATCCTGCCCGCCGTCGGAATGTACTGGTGGCGCTTCCTCGCCGACTCCGGTCTCGGCATCGGCAATGCGGTCACCCCGCACGGTGAGCTCGTCGGCAGCGCGCTGCTGGGCTTCGGCGGCGATGCCGTGCCCGCGCCCGAGGAGCTCGATGACGAGCAGATGGCCGAGGCGAACCGTCGCCGCGGCATCCGTCGATTCCTGCTGACAGCCACCGCCCTGGGGTCGCTGTTCAAGGCCAATGCGTCGATCTCCGGTGCCGAGGGAGGATGCCAGGCCGAGGTCGGCTCCGCCTGCGCGATGGCCGCCGGAGGGCTGACCGCGGTGATGGGCGGCACGAACAGGCAGATCGAGAACGCGGCGGAGATCGCGATGGAGCATCACCTCGGGCTCACCTGCGACCCGATCGGGGGACTGGTGCAGATCCCGTGCATCGAGCGCAACGCGATCGCGGCATCCACCGCCGTCACCGCCGCTCGGCTCGCGCTGCGCGGTGACGGAGAGCATTACGTGTCTCTGGATGCTGTCGTCGAGACCATGCGCCAGACGGGGCTCGACATGTCGACGAAGTACAAGGAGACCAGCGAGGGCGGTCTCGCGGTCAACGTCATCGAGTGCTGAACCGGTCGTCTGGGGCTCGTGCTGCTCAGTCGACATGGTCGCGCGGTCGAATTTGGCTCGCGCCGCTCATTACCGACTCGCGCTGCTGATTTCGTCTTGCGCTGCTCATTACCGACTCGCGCTGCTGATTTCGTCTTGCGCTGCTCATTACCGACTCGCGCTGCTGATTTCGTCTTGCGCTGCGCAGATTGTCGCCGCGCGAGCAGAAGAGAGCAGCGCGAGCGATCGGCTCCGGCGAGAACAGCAGCGCGAGCGACGCGAGTGCTGAGCCCACGGGTCGTAGGCTGACCTCATGGTGTCCAGGCGCGGCAGGGGGCGTCCCCCGGGGGAGTCCGATTCCCGCGCGCGGATCGCGGCCGCGGCCGTGCACGAGTTCGGCGAGCATGGCTACGAGGGTGCGACCGTGCGGGCGATCGCAGCGCGTGCCGGGGTGGATGCGGCGCTCGTGCACCACTACTTCGGAGCCAAGGCCGACCTGTTCGCCGAGGTCACAGATTTTCCGCTGCGGCCCGATCTCGAGGTGCCGCGGATCCTGCGGGGTCCCCGGGATGAAGCCGGCGAGCGCATCGTGCGCTTCGTGCTGGAGTCGTTCGAGCGGCCCGAGGTGCGCAAGCGCGGCGTCATCGTGCTGCGCACGGCGATCAGCGGCAAGCTGACGGCGCCGCTGGTGACCGGCTTTCTGTCGCGCGAGCTGCTGCCGCGCATCGCCGCCGAGCTGGACGGGCCGGATGCGTCGCTGCGCGCCTCGCTCGCCGCATCGCAGATCGCCGGGATGCTCATCGCGCGGTACGTCGTGAAGCTGCCCGGGATCGCGGATGCCACGGTCGACGACCTCGTGGCGCGGATCGGCCCGACCATCCAGCGGTACCTCTTCGGCTGACGCTCCCGGATCGGGCCGGAGGGTTGACGCGGCATCCGACCCGATAAATAATTCAACGTATGATGAATAACGCTGCGGTGGTGATCGACGGGCTGCGAGTGCGGCGCGGGCGCCATGAGGTGTTCGAGGGGTTGTCGCTGCGCGTCCCCCGCGGTCAGGTGATCGGCCTGCTCGGACCATCCGGCTGCGGCAAGACCACGCTGATGCGGTCGATCGTGGGGGTGCAGCGCACGCACGGCGGCACCGTCGAGGTCTTCGGCGAACCCGCCGGATCCCGCAGTCTGCGTCGCCGTGTCTCGTACGGCACGCAGGGATCCGCCGTCTACACCGACCTCACCGTGCGCGAGAACCTGCGCTACTTCGCATCCGTCGTCGGCGCTCCGCGCAGCGACGTCGACCGCGTGCTGAAGCAGGTCGGCCTCGCCCCGCACGCGCACCAGTCCGTCGATGCGCTCAGCGGCGGCCAGCTCAACCGTGTCTCGCTCGCCGTCGCACTCCTCGGCGAACCCGAGCTCGTCGTGCTCGATGAACCCACCGTCGGTCTCGACCCCGTGCTGCGCGCCGAGCTGTGGTCGCTGTTCCGACGGATCGCAGACGCCGGTACGACCATGCTGGTCTCCAGTCACGTGATGGACGAGGCACTGCGCTGCGACCGGCTGCTGCTCATGCGCGACGGCCGGATCATCGCCGATACGACGCCGGTGCAGCTGCTGGCCGATACCGGACAGACGGATGCCGAGGCGGCATTCCTCGCGCTCATCGAACGCGACACCGGCGAGCATCGGGAGACGCGCCGCTCCCGGCGAGAGGAGGAGTCATGAACCTCCGCCGCACCGCCGCCACAGCAGGCCGTGTGCTGCAGCAGCTGCGGCACGACCCGCGCTCCATCGCGCTGATGCTCATCGCACCGAGCTTGCTGGTCGGCCTGTTCGCCTGGCTGTTCGCAGACCAGGACGGGGTCTTCGACCGGTTCGGCGGGGCGATTCTGGCACTGTTCCCGTTCATCCTCATGTTCCTGATCACCTCGATCACCACCCTGCGCGAGCGCCGGTCGGGCACGCTCGAACGGCTGATGACCACGCCGCTGGGCAAGGCCGACTTCATCCTCGGCTATGCGCTCGCGTTCGGTCTGATGGCGATCCTGCAGGCTGTGGTCACGGTGGCGTTCGCCGTGTACGTCTGCGGACTCACGGTCGACGGACCGCTCTGGCAGCTGGGTCTGGTCGCAGTGGTGGATGCCGTGCTCGGCACGGCTCTCGGACTGCTGGCCAGCGCGTTCGCATCGACGGAGTTCCAGGCCGTCCAGTTCATGCCGGTGCTGGTGTTCCCGCAGATCATCCTCGGCGGGCTGTTCATGCCGCGCGATCAGATGCCCGACGTGCTCTACGCGATCTCCGACTGGCTGCCGCTGAGCCATGCGATCGACGCGATCCAGGCGGTTGCGGCTGGAGACGAGGGCTGGGATGTCGGCGCCCCGCTGCTGATCGTGCTCGCGTTCGCCGTCGGATTCCTTGTGCTGGCCCCGCTCACCCTGCGCCGCCGCACCCCGTAGGCAGCCTCGTCCGCGGTGCCCGCGCGGTGCCCTCGCCCTCAGGCGGACATGTGTGCCACATGGGCGCTTCGGACACGGCGGTTGCGGCCATGTGTGCCACATGCGCGTCACGATTGCGGCCATGTGTGCCACGTGCGCGTCACGGTTGCGGCCACCCGTCAGCGCGCGGAGCGGTTCTTTGTGTGGCGGGTCGGGGCGGCGGCCCAGGGATCCTCGGGCCACGGATGCTTCGGGTACCGACCCCGCATCTCCGCCCGAACCTGCGCGTACGGGCCCGACCAGAAAGAGGCGAGGTCATCGGTGACCGCCAGTGGACGCCCGGCCGGGGAGAGCAGATGGAACAGCACCGGCACCCGGCCGTTCACCAGGCGCGGCGTCTCGGCCCAGCCGAAGCACTCCTGCAGCTTCACCGCGACCACCGGCCGCGCGCCGGGGTCGTCCAGCGGCGGGTAGGCGATGCGGATGCGACTGCCGCTCGGCACCTCGAGTCGTTCAGGGGCCAGCTCGTCGAGGTCCGCGGCGGCGGGCCAGGGCAGCAGGCGACGCAGAGCGGATGCCAGATTCAGCCGCCCTGCGGGAGTCCCGGATGCGAGAGCGTCCACCTCCGGCGCCAGCCAGCTGTCCAGATCGGCGAGCAGCGCGGCATCCGACACCTCCGGCCACGGCGTCCCCAGCTCGCGGTGCAGCAGCGCGAGTCGACGGCGCAGTTCGACCGCGGCATCCGACCAGGTGAAGACATCCAGCCCCTGGGCCCGCAGTGCCCGCCGGACGGCACCGCGACCCTCGTCGGCAGTCGCGCGTATCGGCACCGAGGACAGCACGATGGCGCCGAGCCGGCGCTCGCGACGGGCGGTGACCCGGCCGCCGACGAACTCCGCCTCCACGCGGTCCGTCAGCAGGTGGTCGGCGGCCTGGGCGGCCTGACGGTCGGTGAGGGATGCCGCGGCACGGATGACCGCACCCGATCCCGCCGCCGCGCGTCCGGACGCCCGCGCGACGTCCGCCACAGCCAGCCATTCCGCGCCCGCCAGCGAGCCGCGTACGGCGGCGCGGGTTCCGGATGCCAGCAGGAAGGTCGCTCCGTCCGCCGTGCGGTCCACACGCCGTGCGACCCGATCGGGGAAGGCGAGTGCGATCACGAGCCCGACGTCGTCGATGCTCGCGCGGGTGCGGCCGCCCTCCGGTGCGAAGCGCAGCATCCGATCGACCTCGCGCGCCCAGCGGGCGGCGTCCGGGCCACGACGGTTCCGCAGGGCGACGACTGCGGCGGCCACGTCGGCGTCGCCGATGCGCTGGTCGCCGCCGATCAGTGCGACCACCTCGGCCGCGAGCTGTGCGCCGACGAGCGGGGATCCGTCGAGCAGGGCTCGTGCCAGCCGCGGGTCGGTGGGGATGCGCGCGAGTGCGCGGCCCTCCGCGGTTGCCCGCCCGTTCTCGTCGATGGCTCCGAGACCGCGCAGCACCTGCAGTGCCTCGGCGAGGCTGTCGGTCGGAAGCGGGTCGATCAGACGCAGGCCGGTGCCGGCGGGCGTGCCCCAGCAGGCGAGCAGCAGCGCGGCATCCGTGAGGTCGGTCGTGGTGATCTCCGGAGCCGGCCGCGCGGGCGAAGCCGCGTAGGTGCGCTCGTCGACGCACCGGATGACGGTTCCGGGACCCTGACGGGTGGCGCGTCCTGCGCGCTGGATCGCGGAGGAGCGCGGCGTGCTCGTGGTGACGAGCCCGCTCATGCCGCGCGCCGTGTCGCGCTGAGGGTGGCGGGACAGGCAGCTGTCGACGACCAGGCGCACACCGGGAACGGTCAGCGACGACTCGGCCAGCGACGTGGTGACGATGATGCGGGGACGCTCGCCCGCCCGACGGCCGCGGATCACGGCATCCTGCTCCGCCGCCGGGATCTGCCCGTGCAGCTCTCGCACATCGAATCCGCTCGCGGCATCTCGGATGCGGCGGGCGATCTCGGACACCTCGCGGGCACCCGGTGCGAACACGAGCACGTCGGCATCCGGGGTCTCGCGCACCAGCCCCCGTGCAGCGGATGCCGTGACCTCCGCGACATGATCCAGGAACGCCCACGTCACGCCGCGCTCGTCGAGTCGCGGTGCCGGGCTCGGCGCCCAGCGCTCGGTGAGCGGGAACGCGGGAACCGTGTGGTCGACGACGGGTGCGGGCACGGCATCCGTGCCGATCACGGACGCGAGCGATTCGGCATCGAGGGTGGCGGACATGGCCACCAGCACCAGGTCGTCGCGCAGTTGACGCAGCTCGCCCAGCAGGCCGATCAGCAGGTCGGTCTCGAGCGCCCGCTCGTGTACCTCGTCGATGATGACCGCTCCCACGCCGTCGAGGCCGGGGTCGGTCAGCATCCGCCGCAGCAGGACTCCGGCCGTGACGAACTCGACGCGGGTCTCTCGCCCGACGGCGCGCTCGCCGCGGACGGTGAAGCCGACGCGGTCACCGAGCGGAGAGCCGTCGAGCTGCGCGAGCCGGCGGGCAGCGGCGCGCGCGGCGACCCGGCGCGGCTGGGTGACGATCACGCGGCCGGACGTGCGGGATGCCAGCAGCGGCGGCACGAGCGTCGTCTTGCCGGTGCCGGGTGGGGCGCTCACGATGACCGAAGTGCTCGTGTCGAGTGCGGCGGCGAGCTCTGCGAGGGCGGAGGCGAAGCTGAGGCCGTCGCCGATCCGCTCCAGATCGAATGCTGCTCGCGTCACCTCTCCAGTCTGCCCTGTCCGTCGCATCCATACGCGTCCGCGGGCCCGGGGTCTCTGGGGCGGGCGTGTGCGACGGACGGATGCGAAAAGGGACCGTCCCGAACTCGGGACGGCCCCTTCCGGGGATCAGATCACTCGGCGGTCGGCGCCGGGGGCGCCGGGGGAGTGGACGGGCGCTTCGCAGCCTTGGGCTTGGACGCCCGGGATGCCGCATCCGTCGCCTGAGCGACGCCGTTTCCGATGCCGCGACCGACCGCCTGGCCCTGGATGATTCCGGCGAGGTCGAGGCCGGTGGCCGAGCTGACGCTGTCGAACACGGAGCGCAGCGCGATCGCGTTGTCGCTGCCGACGACGCTGGAGGCGCCGTCCTCGCCCGAGCCGCCGATGATCGACACGTTGCCGATCGCGGAGTAGCCCTTGGCGAACTCGGCCATGATCGACGGGAGCGTCTCGAGCACGCGCTGCGAGAGGAACGCCTCCTGGTTGGATGCGATGGCCTTGGCCTCCGCCTCGACGGCGGCGGCGCGGGCTTCACCCTCGGCGCGGATCGCCTCGGCCTCGGCGTTGGCGCGCACACGACGGGCCTCTGCCTCGGCATCGGCCTGGGCGCGCAGCGCGTTGGCCTCACCGGTGGCCTTCGCCTCGGCAGCGGCGGCTTCACCTGCGGCGCGGGCCTTGTCGGCCTCGGCCTGCTGCTCGGCGATGCGGGTGCGCGCCTCGGCCTGCTTGACCTGCTCGATCGCGGCCGCCTCGGCCGCCTTCTCGCGGGTGAACAGCTCTGCCTGGGCGCGGGTCTCGGCCTCGTACCGCTGTGCATCGGCGACGCGCTTGACGTCGGCATCCAGCTGCGCCTGACGGTTCTCGGCCTGCTGCTGCAGCACGGCCTGTTCGGCCTGGGCACGCGCCAGGTGCTCGGCCTGTTCGGCTTCGGCGCGCGCGCGGCCGATGCCGGCGTTGGCGTTGGCGGTGTTGGTGTCGAGCGCGGTCTGCTCCACCAGGTTCGCCTCGTCGTTGGCGATGTTCTTCTGGTTGATCGCGCGATCGGCGTTGGTCTGCGAGATCTCGGCGGCCTGGCGCTTGGCCTGGATCTCCGGGGCGCCGAGCGACTGGATGTAGCCGACCTTGTCGGTGATGCCCTTGATCTGGAACGAGTCGAGGATCAGGCCCTGCTCGGCGAGCTCCTGGGAGACATCGGCGGCGATCTGATCCGAGAACTTCTTGCGCTCCCGCATGAGCTCGACGACCGAGAGCGTCGCGACGATGCCGCGGAGGGCGCCCTCGAGCTGCTCGGTCGTGAACTGCTCGATGGCCTTGTCCTGCGAGGCGAAGCGCTCGGCGGCGCGGCGCACGTAGAGCGGGTCGGAACCGATCTTCACGATGGCGACGCCATCGACGTTCAACGTGACGCTGTCGAGCGACTGCGCCTCGGCATTGAGCGAGACCTGACGCGAACGCAGCGAGATGATCTCGTGACGCTGGGTGATCGGGTTGACCAGGGACTTGCCGTTGACGATCACCGTCACCGGCGACTCCGCCATTTCGGAGCTGGTGCTGCCGTCGGCGTTGATGATCGCCCGCTGCACCTTCTGCTTGCGACCCGAGATCACCAGCGCCTCATCGGCGCGGGCGACTTTGATCCAGCTGCGTGCGAACAGCAGCAGGATGAGTCCGATCACGACGACGGCGACGACGACGATTCCGATGATGACCAGGATGCCGATTGCTCCGGCGATCTCCATAGCGATCCTTTCCCCTCAGAAGGTGTGGTTTCGTCAACCTTGCCAGAGATCGGCATGTCGGCGAAGGTCGGAGCATGGATTCTTCTGCCCGTGCGGAAGAATCAGCGCGCTCGCGATGCGCTGCTCAGTTCAGCTGCCGCGCAGCTTTCTCGTCAGCGCCAGCAGCGTTGCGAGCTCGTCATCGTCGAGCGATGACATCAGCTCGGCGATGTTGCGCCCGTGAGATGCGGCGAGCGTGCGGAAGGCGCGCGCACCGACGTCCGTCGCCGTCACGATCGCACCGCGTCGATCGTCGGGATCGGATGCCTTGGTGACGAGCCCTCTCGCCACCATGCGATCGACCAGGCGCGAGACGCTGGGCTGGCTGATCAGCGAGTTCGCGGTGATGTCGCGCAGACGTGCTGACATGGCGCGTGCGCGCACCACGGTGAGCAGCACGTCGTACTCGGCCTGGGATATCTCGGCACCGTCGAAGTCGGAGGCCATCCGGCCGAAGAGTTCATGCTGCGCGCGGAACAGGCCCTCCCAGGCCTGCAGGGCGAGCTGGCGGTCGGTCATGCCTCTCAGCGTACTGGCGTGCGCCGACATACGCGGCGCGCGCAGTAAGGGCCGGTCGGAGAGGCTTCCGGCCGGCCCTTGTCCCTTGCACCAAGAGTGTCCTGCAATCACATGCGGTGTATGCCACAGCAAACATTCACCGTGTGATGAGTGTATAACGGCGAGGTAACGAATGTAAAGGTTTGATTACGGAAATCGCTCACGGGTGTCCGGTTGTCCGTTCTCACGGAAAGTGTCGGAACCTCACGTAGTGGCGGAGCGTCTCACGAAGCCTGTCGGATTCTCACGAAGAGTGTCGGACGATGATCAGGCGGCACCGCCATCGGTACCTGCCGAAAACGATCGTTTGCGGCGGGAGCCTATGCAACTGCGGCCAACTGCCGCCGCAAATGTTCGTCAGAACCCCCCAGCGACACACGTTTTCGGCGGGAGTCGGGTGGGCTGGGCGGTTCCTTCGCCTCATTGAGAGAATGACGTGTGACCATCCGCTTTCCTGCACCGCTCAGCCCCGGCGACACCATTGCCGTCACCTCGCCGTCCAGCGGCGTCACACCTGAAGAGATGAAGCGGCTGGATTTCGCGGTTGAAGGACTGAGGAGTTCCGGCTTTCGCGTCGTCGTCGGCGACTGCATAGGTGGCGCTGCGCATGTCAGCGCCCCAGCATCTGAACGCGCACAAGAACTCACTGCCTTCCTGACCGATCCAAGCGTGCATGCCGTCGTGCCGCCCTGGGGTGGGGTCATGGCGATCGACCTCCTGCCGCTCTTGGAATGGGATGCGATCACCGCCGCAGAGCCCACGTGGTTCGTGGGCTTCTCCGACATCTCGACGCTTCTGACACCGTTGACCCTGCGAACTGGCATCGCCACCATCCACGGGAACAACCTCATGGACACCCCCTACATAGTTCCCGACGGGCTACTCGGCTGGCTCGACATCGCGACCAAGCCTGCAGGCAGCTCATTCGCCCAGACTTCGCCAGGCCGGTTCCGCGCGCATGGGTGGGACGACTACCTTAGCCATCCGGATGTCACCGAGATGACCCTCGACACTGCAGGTTCCTGGACCCGCTTGGACTCCGGAACGGGCGATGTCGATGTCACCGGGCGCCTCATTGGCGGATGCATCGACACGCTCTGTAACGTCGTGGGCAGCCGCTATGGCGATGTGTCGACCTTCGTGCAGAAGCACGCGCCGGAGGGAACCATCGTGTACGTCGAGGCGTCCAGCCACGACGCGCTCACCATCTGCCGCAATCTTCATGGCATGCGTCTGTCGGGCTTCTTCGACGAAGCCAACGCGGTGCTCGTCGGCCGAACACGCGCGCCCGACACCTCCTACATGACTCAAGATGAAGCTGTGCTCGACGCCCTCGACGGTCTCGACATCCCGATCATCGGCAATGTCGAATGCGGCCACGTGCAACCCTTCATGCCGATTGTGAACGGCGCTCTCGGCCGTGTCAGGTTCGGTCCTGCCCCCGGTTCACTGACGCAGACGCTCGCCTGAACATCTCTCTCCTCCGGCTGCCGAAAACGATCGTTTACGGCAGCCGCTCCGCGGCGGTTGGGCGACCGCACGACATGCCGATCGTGCACTTGCCGTAACCCCCTGCCGGAACCTGTTGCGCCGAAACTGTCCGGCTGAGGTTTAAGGCAGGTTGCGGCTGGAGCGCGATTTCCGACACGTTCTATGAGACAACCGGGCGTCTCGGCAGCGCTTGGCGCCCGCGTCTTTCCCAGGTTGCTCTGTCTCACCGACCGACAACTTCCGCGAGATCGGACACCGGTCTCACGGAGCCCGTCGGGTCGGCGGCGGAGCCATCCCTCGCCGTACACGATCGGTCTCGGGCGGTGGCGCGAATCTCCGGGTGCTCGCGGGGTCGTCCACTAAGCTGGCGCGGTGGCCGCCGCTTCCGAAGAGATCACTTCTTCGTTGGTTCGCTCCCTTGTGACGGAGCAGTTCCCTCAGTGGTCGGAATTGCCGATCCGCCCGGTGGAAGTTCAGGGGTGGGACAACCGCACCTTTCGGCTCGGTGACCGAATGGCTGTTCGCCTCCCGAGCGCGGACGGCTACATCGCCGGCCTCGTCCGGGAGGAGCAGACCCTCGCGATCCTCGGCTCCCGCTTTCGCGTCGCGATCCCCCGCGTAGTGGCGACCGGGATCCCTTCGGCGGCATTCGACCGTCCTTGGTCCGTTCGCGAGTGGATCGAGGGGCACACGTTGACCGCGGTCGACATGCGCGAGCGAGAGAGCGCCATCAATGGCTTGGGTGACGCCTTGAGGGAGTTGCAGGCCTGCGACACGGGCGGGGGCCCATGGGCGGGAAGCGCATCCGCGTACCGCGGCTGTCACATCAGCGCGGTCGGCGAGGAGATACCGGGCCGGCTCGCCCTCCTGGACAGACGCCACGCTGAGGGATGTCGGGAACTCTGGGATGCCGCCGTGACCACGGTGTGGACCGAGCCACCGGTGTGGGTGCATGGCGATGTCGCACCGGGCAACATGTTGTTCGATCGCAGCGGCGAGTTGGCGGCGCTTATCGACTTCGGACAGACGTGCGTCGGTGATCCCGCCTGCGACCTGGCCTTCGCATGGTTGAGCTGCAGTTCTCACGAACGCGATCGACTGCACGAACGGCTGGAGCTGCCCGAGGATGCATGGTTGCGAGGAGCTGCCTGGGCACTGTGGAAGGCCCTCATCAGTTCCCCCGAAGAGGTGCTCACCAAATACGGGCGCTCACGCGATGCCGTGCTGAGCGACCTGGCCGGCCTGACGACGGGATGAGAACGTCGCTCTGGGTGTCCGATCTCACGAAAAGCGTCGGAGTCACCCAATCGCTCCCTCCCAGCCGGTCCTAGACCATGAAGCTGAGGCCTTCGCGGTAGGTGGTGACCTTGAACTCGGGGAACCGTGCGATGAACTTCTCCGAGCCGAAGCGATTGTCGTGCTCGTACCGGGGCAGGAGTTCTCTCAGTTCGCGTGCCTGCGCGGAGAAGAGTCCGGCGGCGGCCATCAGGTTGTCGATGATCAGGGTGTTGGTGAAGCTCTGCGTCTTGCCGGGGCCGTAGAACTCGGGGGCGCGGGCGATGAGGACGGGAATGTCGCCGCGCGCCATCTCATCGAGCACCATCGACGCCATTGCCGCGCGGACTCTGCCTTTTCGGCCCACTGGCGCGAACGGGGTCTCCTCGGTTTGGAGACGGGCATCCTGCGGGTACATGTATGTGTTGTCGAAGTAGGCGAACTTCGCATCCGCCGCACGTGTCGCGTCGAGGGCGTTTCGGAGCATGGTGGGGAACTGCTTCTCCCACAGTTCGGTGCTCGCCGGCAGTCCGGCCGTGAAGTAGACGACCTCACTGCCTTTCACTGCGTCAGCGGTCTGCCGGGCGTCGAGGAGGTCGGCGCGCGCGAGGGTGTCGGAGGGATTGACCTTGCGCGGGTTGCGACTGACCAGCCGCAGGTCTGGGGTGTGTGCGCGGTGCAGCTCACGTGCGAGCTCCACCGCGATCTGTCCGTTCGCGCCCAAGATCGTCTGCATTCCGTCTAGTCCCTCTCTGCCTGCCTGCACTGATCTCGGTCGAGGAGAGCAGTGACATCGGAGCCCTCGGTCTGCTATGTTAGCAGCGCTTACATCATGACATGAGGAGAAGTTAGCAGTGTCAACATCAGCCAGGAGCTACCACCACGGCGACCTTCGAGCTGCACTCCTGGATGCCGCGATCGAGAGTCTCGAGGCCGGGGAAGCATTCTCGATGCGCGCTGTCGCCCGCCTGGCCGGCGTGTCACCCGCCGCCCCATACCGGCACTTCGCCGACCGCGAAGCGCTCGATGCTGCCGTAGCGGTCGAGGGCTTCAAGGACCTTCGCGCCGACCTGCGCGCGGCACTGCCGGCGGACCTCGCCACGGCATCTGCCGAGGACGTCGTCGCGGCGCTCGGAGTCGCCTACGTCGCCTTCGCACTGCGGCGGCCCGCCGTGTTCCGCATGATGTTCGGCAACGAGTGCGACGAGGAGGACAGCGAGAGGAGCAGGGCCTCCGCGCAGCTGCATGACGTTCTCAACGAAGCCATCGAGCAGATCTTCCCCGATGCGGACGTCCCCAGCCTCTCGTCCGCACTGTGGAGCATGGCGCATGGCCTTGCCTTCCTCCACCTGGACGGCAAGCTCCGCCCTGAGTCCGCCGAGGTGGTGGCTGCCCGCGTCCGTTCGTCTGTCGCGGCGGTCTTCGCGATGTCGGCCGCCACTGCGCCCCGCCGCGCGCGATCGTGATGGAAGAGCACGGCTTCGGCTTCACCTGATCATTCGAACCCAAGACAGGAGACACGAGCATGACCAGACGCATCCTTCACGTCGTCACCAACGTCGGCCACTATGACGACCCCACCCACCGCACTGGGCTCTGGCTGTCTGAACTCGCCCACGCCTGGAAGGTGTTCGAGGAACGCGGCTTCGAGCAGACGATCGTCAGCCCGAATGGCGGCGCCTCGCCGCTGGAGCCGCGATCGCTGAAGTTCCCGAACTTCGACAGGACCGCCAGAGCGTGGCATGCCGACCCGGACCGGATGGCGTTATTGGAAACCACGCTCAGCCCGGAGCAGATCGACTCGGATGACTACGACGCGATCTACTTCACCGGCGGCCACGCCGTCATGTACGACTTCCCAGACAGCGAGGAGCTGCAACGCATCACCCGCGAGATCTGGGAACGCGGCGGCATCGTCTCGTCCGTCTGCCACGGCTACTGCGGCCTGCTCAACACCCGACTCTCGGACGGCTCTCTCCTCGTCGCCGGACGGAAGGTCACCGGCTTCGCCTGGCAGGAAGAAGTACTCGCCCGGGTAGACGAACTGGTGCCCTACAACGCCGAGGAGGAGATGAGGAACCGCGGCGCGCTGTACGAGAAGGCGAAGATCCCCTTCGTCTCATACGCCATCGTCGACGGCAACCTCGTCACCGGACAGAATCCGGGATCCGCGAAAGAAACGGCCGAGAAGGTTGCGGGCCTCCTGTGAGCACTGCTCGCATCGTGAAGCGCATCCTCGGTGGCGCTGCCCTGGCCACGAGGAAATGAACTCGGCCTCGGCGGGGCTCGGTGAACGACAGGCCGTTTCGCCGAGCTTCCGATCGGAGTAGTTTCGGCTCTGTGACGACCCCGAAGAGTCATGCCCAGCTGGCTGAGCGACTGCGCGCCAGGGTCGAGAACGCCGGCATTCTCGACGCCGAACTGCGTGTGGCCTGCGTGCGGATCGGCGCTGGTGCCGGTGCCGAACTCGACGCCCCTCACCGGGAACTCGTCGCCACGATAGCCGAGGCCTCGCACCGGGTGACGGACGCACAGGTCACCGCGGTCCAGGAGGCACTCGGGTCGGACAGGGCGGCGTTCGAGGTGATCATGGCAGCGAGCGCCGGGGCGGGGCTTCGGCGATGGGATGCCGCACTGCGTGCCATCCGGGAGGCATCCGATGAGGCTGGCTGAGGTCGAGCGCGGCGACAGCATGCGGCATCGCATGCTGATCCGACTGATCTCCCGCTTCGCGGGGTACCGGCTGCCGGATGCCGCGCGGGTCGCGTTCTATGACAAGAGCTTCGCCGGGCCGGCGCTGGGGGAGTGGACGCAGAAAGCCATGCGGGAATCGAGCTCATGGTCGGTGTCGGAGCGCGAACTGATGGCGGCCGTGGTCGCGTCCTGGAGCAGCTGCCCGTTCTGCGTCGGCGCGCACGGCGCCATCGCCGTCCGGGGTGTCGAGCCCGAGCTGGTGTCGGCGGCTCTCGCCGATTTCCGCACGGCCCCGCTCAGCGATCGGCTGCGTGCAGCCCTGGTCTTCCTGGAGCGGATGATGACGGAGCCGGATCGGCTCTCCGCCGTCGACGCCCGTGCGGCCCTCGATGTCGGCCTGACAGTCGACGAGCTCGAGGATGCCGCGGCAGTGGCAGCGGTGTTCGCGATCATCACCCGCAACGCGAACGCGCTGGACTACGAGATCCCGACCGCTGATGAGTTCGACCGCGCTGCGGTGATGCTTCTGCGCCGCGGCTACTCCTGACGACACCCGCACCTCCGGCCTCACACCGTGACGACGATCTTCCTGCCCGCGTGGCCGCCCTCGTCGAAGCGGCGGTGCGCGTCGACGATGTGGTCCAGGTCGAAGGCCTCGTCGATCGCCGGAAGCAGGGCACCGTCCCGCACGCCTGCGGCGAGGAAGGCCGCCATTCGACGCACCGCCGCTGGATCGGCGAGTAGGTCGAATCCGCGATAGTCGATGATGCGCACCCGATCATCGTCCGGTTCGGGTGCGGGCCGTGGATCGAGGAAACCTGCCGAGACGAGGATCCCGCCGGTGCGGGTCGCGGTCAGCAGATCCCGCCGGCCCGGGCCGCGGACGAGGTCGAGAACGACGTCGACGCCCTCCGTGCTGACGCGCTCATGGATCGCGGTGGGCAGATCGTCGTGGCCGGTCACGATCACGTCGGCAGCACCAGCCGCCCGCAGCGACTCGATCTTCGCGCCGTCTCGGGTGATTCCGATCGGCACGGCGCCGATCCGATCCGCGATCTGCAGAGCGGCCCGGCCGACGCTTCCGGATGCGCCCGTGACGAGCACGCGGTCGCCGCGCTGCATCCGCGCGGTCTCGACGAGCGCTCCGTACGCGGTCGAGAAGCCGACCCAGATCGCGGCGGCGTGCACGACGTCGAGTTCCGCGGGCCTCGCGATCAACGCCGTCGCGGGCAGTGTGGTGTGCGCGGCGTAGCTGCCGCGAGAGGCGGCATCCGGGATCGCGGTGATGATGACGGGATCGCCGACCTGCAGCGTGGTCACGCCGGCACCGACAGCTTCGACGATGCCGGTGCCCTCGACGCCGAGGCGGGCACGGCCCGGTGAGCCCGCCGTGGAACCGGCGCCGGGCAGGCTCCCCGTGCGCATCATCGCATCCAGCGGATTGATCGCGAACGCCTCGAGGCGCACGCGCGCCTCACTCGCAGCCGGCTCGATGACCGGTTCGGAGACGATCTGCAGGACATCCGGTCCTCCGAAGGACTCGAAGACGACGGTTCGTGACATGGGCTCCTCCTCGTGGAACGCAGGCGGATTCGGCATCCGCTCTGTGTTCTCACGCTAGGCAGGCGTGCGTTACCCAGGAGTACCGTGGAACGGATGCTGAACGAAGCCGGTCACACGCAACTCGTCGACTGCCCCACTCGCCTGACGATCGAGATCGTCACGGGGAAATGGTCGGTGCTGGTCCTGCATGCTCTCAGCACGGGGCCTCGCCGGCACAGCGAACTCATCGACCTCGTCGGCGACATCTCCCGCAAGGTGCTCACCGAGACCCTGCGCCGTCTGGGCGACTACGGGTTGATCGAACGGCGCGCCCACGCCCCGCGCAACGTGGAATATCGGCTCACGACGCTCGGGCAGACCCTCGTCGAGCCCATCGAAGTGCTCACCGATTGGGCGCGCGAGAACGCGGGAGCGATCGTGGACTTCCAGGATGCCCGTGAGGCCGAGCGGCTTCAGGACGCCTGAGGGCCCACGATCCCCAGCTCGTACGCGCGGATCACCGCCTCGACGCGATTGCGCAGCTGAAGCTTGAACAGCACGCGTCCGACATGCGCCTTCACGGTCGAATCGCTCAGGTGCAGGCTCGCACCGATCTCGCCATTGGTGCGCCCCCGTCCGATGAGCTCGAACACCTCGCGCTCGCGGGCGGTGAGCTCGGCCAGCGACGCATCCGCGGCCGCATCGCGGCGCACACCGAGATGGGGAGCCGCGGCCTCGATGAGCTTCGCGGTGATGCGCGGTGAGACCACCGCATCGCCGGCATGCACGGCACGGATCGCCGCGACGAGATCGTCCGGGCGGGTGTCCTTGAGCAGGAAGCCGGCCGCCCCGGCCCCGAGAGCGCCGAAGGCGTATTCGTCGAGGTCGTAGGTGGTGAGCACCAGCACGCGGGTCTCGGCGAGCCTGCCGGTGATGCGCCTGGTCGCCTCGATCCCGCTCACACCGGGCATGCGCACGTCCATCAGCACGACATCGGGACGCAGCCGCTCGGCCGCCCCGACCGCACGCTCGCCGTCATCCGCTTCGCCGACGACGATCATCCCGGGCGTGGAGTCGAGCATCAGCCGGAAGCCGTACCGTACGAGCTCCTGGTCGTCCACGAGAAGCACGCGAATGTCATCCGCCATCGCTATCGGTCCTCTCCTCGCAGGCGCGCGAACACACGCCAGCCGTGATCATGCGGTCCGGCCTGGACCTCGCCGTCGTACAGCGCGACGCGCTCCTGCATCCCGAGCAGTCCGCGACCCGGACTCGTCGGCGCCGGAGCGGGCCTCGAGAGCACATCGTCCACGACGATGGTGACATCATCCTCCGACCACGTCACCGTCACACTCACCGAGGTCACATCCCGCGCGTGGCGCAGCACGTTCGTCAGCGACTCCTGCACGATCCGGTAGACCGTCAGGCCGAGCGCCGGATCCGTGGAAGGGCTGCCCGTGGCGGTCAGGCGCACGGGCAGGCCCGCCGCGACGAACTCGTGCACGAGCGCCGGAAGCTGCGCGGCATCCGGCTGCGGTGCGTGCTCGACGCCCGGGTCGGCATCGGCGCGCACCGACCCGAGCAGCCGGCGCACCTCGCCGAGGGTCTTGCGACCCGTCTCGGCCACCCGCCCGATCGCCTCCTTCGCCTGCCTCGGATTCTCGTCGACGGCGGCATGCGCCCCGTCGGAGATCGCGATCATCACCGAAAGGCTGTGCGCGATGACATCGTGCATCTCCCGTGCGATCCGCTCCCGTTCGTGCGATCGCGCGGTCTCGGCCTGCTGGTCGCGCTCGCGAGCCAGCTGCTCGGCGCGGTGGACCAGCTCGCCGATGTACCGCCGCCGGTGACCGACGTTCGTACCCAGAAGCGCGACGATCAGCAGCACCACCGCGATGACCAGGTAGATGTTCGCCCAGTCCAGCGCAGTGTCGCGTGGAATCGTCGGCGGGCGCAGGCCCAGGATGTACGGGCCCGCGCTGCCGCGCAGCGCCAGCGCGAGCGACCCCAGCGCACCCATCAGCATCGCTGCGCTGAAGAACAGCCAAGCGGATGCCGCGCGACGGCGCACTCCCACCTCGAACATCGCGATCACCACGAGCACTGCCTCGGCTCCGGTTCCCACGGCCAGAGAGATCAGGCACAGCACCAGCGCGCCGGCGAATGCGAGATCCGGATGCCGGCGACGCAGCGCCCACACGGCGACACCGCCCGCGGCCAGTGCGAGGATCGGCCACACGGGAGTGGCGTACGGCGGCTCCAGCGACAGGATCGCCATGCCCACGGCGGTCAGCCCGTACGCCGCCAGGACCACGATCTCCCAGACGCGCGTCCGCCTGTCACCCCTCGGGGCGTCGCTCTCGCGCGGCACCTCGGTGGAAGTGCCGCGCGAGAGTCCGCCATGAACGTTCAGGCGTCCCCCCTGCGCAGACGGAAGGCGCCGATCACGAGGAACACGACAGCCCAGACGACGGCGATGACCCAGCCCGCACCCGAACTGATGTAGCCGTTCACGAGATCCACGAACACTCCCTGGCTTTCAGGGGGATTGCTCATGGCATCCCCGGCCTTCGACATCGACAGCAGCTGGATATTCCGGACCGTCTGCGATGCAGGCAGGACCGACAGCACGATGGGCAGCAGCAGCATGACCGAGATCACGGTCGCGACGCTCGCAGCGACGTTGCGCAACAGGGTCCCGATGCCCAACCCGAGGATAGCCGAGAGCCCGACGTACACCGACGCGCCGACCAGTGAGAGCACGACTCCCGGTGCCGCCAGGCCGATCTCCAGATCGAGTGCGGCGAACAGGGGATACGTGGCAGCCCAGGAGCCGAACGTCGCGACGAGAGCGGATGCCGTCGTCGCCACGAAGATGACGACGGCCTTGGCTCGGAGCACCGGCAACCGCGACGGCGTGGCGATCAGCGTCGGCTGCATCGTGCCGCTGGCATACTCCCCGGTGATCATCAGGACACCCAGCACCGCGGCGATCAGCTGACCGAACAGCACCGTTCCGAGCGTGATCTGGTCGAGCATGAAGCTCACCGAGGGCTGTGCGGGCAGCCCCGCATCCGCCATCGTCAGAGCCAGGGCCGCGCTCACCCCCAATCCGAACACGACGATCGAGAGCAGCAGCCCGATGGACGAGCGCAGGCTGGTGAGCTTGATGAACTCCGACCGCACGATGCCGCCGAAGTCCGGCCCCTCGGGCTCCGGGATGAACGTCGCGCGCTTGTTCTCCGCTGTGCTGGTCATCGGTGTGCTCCTGTTCCGGTCGTGCTCGATGAGCGGTATTCGACTTCGCCCGAGGTGAGGGCGAGATACGCGTCCTCCAGCGAGCCCGTCTGCGTGGAGGCGGCGACGACGTCGTCGAGCGGGCCGTCGGCCAGGATCCGACCGCGGCCGATCACGATCAGGTGATCCGCCGTCAGCGCCATCTCACTCATGAGGTGAGAGGAGAGCAGCACCGTGCGCCCCTCGGCGGCGAGGCCTCGCATCAGAGTCCTCACCCATCGCACGCCCTCGGGGTCCAGGCCGTTCACCGGCTCATCGAGGATGATCGTCGCCGGATCCCCGAGCAGCGCCGCCGCGATGCCCAGACGCTGCCCCATTCCGAGCGAGAAGCCTCCGACGCGCTGCCCGGCGACGGAGTCCAATCCGACCAGGTCCAGCACCTCACGCACCCGGCCGGAGCCGATGTGATGCGTGGCGGCGATCGAGAGCAGGTGCTTGTACGCCGTGCGTCCGCGGTGGGCGGCCTTGGCATCCAGCAGCACGCCGACCTCGCGGATCGGTGCCCGATGCTCCTGGTACCGCCGACCGTTCACCTTCACGGTGCCCGAGGTCGGTCGATCCAGCCCGACCATCATCCTCATGGTGGTGGACTTGCCCGCTCCGTTCGGTCCGAGGAAGCCCGTGACCCGCCCGGGCTCGACGGTGAAGTCGACCGCGTCGACGGCCACCTTGCTTCCGTAGCGCTTCGTGAGCGCGTGTGCAGTGATCATCTCTTCGCCTTTCGTATGCCAGAAGCGTACGAACGGAGCTCGTTCGGGCGCATCGGACGACGGTGCGGGATTTCGCGCGGTACCCGTACCGGGGTACCGGGTCGTCGGCGAGCCCTGGCCGAAGTCCGGATGCCGGGCTATGGTCACTGCATGGGCGAGCGGCAGTTCGTGGGCGACAGTCAGAATCTGATGGGCAGGCGATGGCTGCTCGGGGTGACACTGATGGCGGCCGAGCAGGCCACGACGATTCTCGACGTGTGCGCGACGACGCCCGGGGACGATGCCGAGCTGAACCGGGCACTGCGCGAGGCTCTCGAGGTGAGCTCCATCGATGCGGAGGTCATCCTCTCGCTGCAGATGCGCAGGTTCTCGCCGTCGTCGATCGCCCGGATCCGTGCCGAGCTCCACGAGGTCGAGAGCCTTCTCGACTCGATCGGAACGCCGGAGGGCGATGACTCGGCGGACACGACGCGGTCGCGCGTCTGAGGCATCGCGCCGGGCGGCTCGCAGCGGCGCTGCTCACGGCGATGCTGTCGGCCCGATGGGGCACCCGCACCTGAAGAGGGCGATGGTCCGCTCGGCGGTCTTGCGCGCATACGAAAATCACAGGGATGGCATGCGCAGCGCTTATCGGTCCTGAATACCTTCTCGACTGTTCCCGAACGAGTGAAGCGATCACCCGCGGGAACCGGGAGAAGGAGTCACCACGTGGGATCGAGAAAGCTGCTGAACAGGCTGTCGCGGCGCGGATGGGTCATCCTCGCTGCGGTGGTGCTGATCGCCACCGGCGCATCGGTGTGGATCTTCGGGTTCCTGCTGCCGGGGCAGGACCAGGCGCAGGCGGTCACGCGAACCTCGACGGCGAGCTCGGAGACGATGCAGAAGGTCGTCACCGCGACGGGCACGGTCGCCCCGGCCGTGAAGGAGGACATCGCCTTCTCGGTCTCGGGCGTCGTCACAGAGGTGGCGGTCAAGGCCGGCGACGAGGTGGCGAAGGGCGCCGTGCTCGCACGCATCGACACCCTCGAGCTCGACGCCGATCTGCTCAGTGCGAAGGCTTCGCTCGCGGAGGCTGAGGCGACGCTGGCCTCGGCGAAGAGCACGAGCGATGGCAGCACGGCGGCGTCGGCGCGCATATCGGCGGCAGCCGCAGCGGTCGAGGTGCAGAACTCGCAGGTGACGGATGCGGAAGCAGCGCTCTCCGACGCGACCCTGCGGGCGCCGGCTGCCGGCCTCGTGACCGACGTCGGCCTCGCTGTCGGAGACCGGATCAGCGCCTCATCCGGCACGTCCGGCGGCTCGGCATCATCCGGTTCGGCATCCCCCGCGTCTCCGGCATCCTCGTCGGGCACTTCGACCTCGAGCACCGCGCAGACGAGCTCCACTTCTGCCATCTCGCTCGTCAGCACCGACTCCTGGTCGGTAGACGTGACCGTCGGCGAGACCGACATCGCGAACGTGAAGGCCGGCCTGCAGGTCGAGCTGACCACCGGCGACGGCGATCGGCTCTTCGGCACGGTGAGCGAGGTCGGGCTCGTACCGTCCACGACATCCGGCTCCGCACGGTACCCGGTCTCGATCACCATCACCGGCGCAGGTGAGGGGCTCTTCGACGGCGTCTCCGTCGACGCCGACATCGTCTACGAGCGACGCACCGATGTGCTCACGGTACCGTCCGCGGCGGTCACCACCGCCGACGGCGCCAGCACGGTGATCCTGGTGGCCGAGGACGGCACGCGGAAGAAGACCGAGGTCGAAGTCGGCGAGACCTCCGGTTCGCTCACCGAGATCGTCTCCGGGGTCAGCGAGGGCGACACCGTGCTCGTCGCGCAGTTCAGCCCGGGGGAGGGCAACTCACGAGGCGGTCAGGGCCAGCTTCCCGGCGGCGGGCAGTTCCCCGACGGGTTCCAGCCGCCCGGCGGCGGCTTCCCCGGCGGCAACGGCACGGGCGGCGGTGACGACCGGTGAGCGCGGCACCGACGCACATCGTGCAGCAGGATGCCGTGCAGCAGGATGCCGTGGATGCCGGCGGCGTCCCCGTCATCGATCTGCAGGATGCGCGCAAGACCTACCGCAGCGGCGAGATCGAGTTCGAGGCGCTGCGCGGCGTGGATCTGACGGTGACCGAGGGGGAGTATGTCGCGATCATGGGCCCGTCCGGTTCGGGCAAGTCGACGCTGATGAACATCCTCGGCTGCCTGGACGTGCTCACCAGCGGCGCATACCGCCTCGGTGGCGACGACGTGGAACACCTCAGCGAGGTGCAGTTGGCGCAGGTGCGCAATCGACGGATCGGCTTCGTGTTCCAGCAGTTCCATCTGCTGCCCTCGCT